>Ga0210004_1000155_pt1 | contig 38188 bp, 40 predicted proteins | sample CryGey13umfilter_FD_185450 | JGI IMG/M metagenome (GOLD analysis project Ga0210004, IMG submission 185450) | Groundwater microbial communities from aquifer in Utah, USA - Crystal Geyser 4/8/14 3 um filter (SPAdes) (version 3) | ecosystem: Environmental > Aquatic > Deep subsurface > Groundwater...
TTAGAACCAAACCCTAATCCCCAGTCACTAATCCCCGTAGTTATGGTCCCATCGTCTAGAGGCCTAGGACGTGGCCCTCTCAAGGCTAAAACACGGGTTCGAATCCCGTTGGGACCGCCATTGACAATTTATAAGCATTTCTATTATTATGTTTAATTCTTTCTGTCCATGCGGACTGAACTTTGAGAAAATTATTCTAAAGAACATAATGGAAGGTGCGTAAATGAAAACAAGATTTGCTAAAAAAACTGAGATAGAGCCTAAGTGGTATCTCGTGGATGCCAGCGACGCCATTCTCGGAAGGCTTGCCGTAAAAATTGCTGTCTGCCTGCGCGGTAAAAACAAGGCTATATTTACTCCGAATGTAGACACAGGTGATTTTGTAGTTGTAGTGAATGCCGAAAAGGTCAGGACCACAGGCAAAAAACTTGACGGCAAGATTTATTATCATCATTCAGGGTATCCCGGCGGCATAAAAGCCAAAACGCTCAGAGAGCGCCTCTCAGGAGAACCTGAAAAGGTTATAAGCGACGCTGTATGGGGAATGCTTCCGAAAAACAGACTCGGAAGGGCAATGTTTAAGAAACTCAAGGTATATAAAGGAAGCGAACATCCGCACGCTGCCCAGAAACCTGAAATCTTACAATATAAGGAGTTTTAAATGGCTGAAATAAAATATAGCGCTACAGGACGCAGAAAGTCCTCTATTGCAAGGGTGAGCATGTCCCCCGGCAGCGGCAGTATAGTTGTCAATGAAAAACCTCTTGACTCGTATTTCGCCCGCGAGACACTGCAGATGATGATAAGACAGCCCCTTGAACTGACAGGGATGTCAGGCAAATATAATATAACCGCAAAAGTTGTAGGCGGCGGACTGTCAGGACAGGCTGGAGCGCTCAGGCACGGCATTTCAAGAGCCATTCTCTCAATAGACAACGACCTCAGGTTAAAATTAAAGAAAGAAGGTTTCTTGACGAGAGACCCCAGAGAAACAGAGAGAAAGAAATACGGGCAGAAGGGCGCAAGAAAGAGATTCCAGTTCTCTAAGAGGTAACATCGTTATAGCGTTAAGCGTTATGGCGTTATAGCGTGATAATAAATGATGAATGGTATAATTCCATAACGCAATGAACGCTCAACACTATAAACGCGATAACGAATCATGCTAAAGGCGGCTATTTGCGGAGGCAGCGGTTATGCGGGAGGCGAACTTATCCGCCTTCTTTCAAACCATCCCCGTGTTAAAATAACTGCGGTAACCTCAGAAAAATCATCGGGAAAACCTGTAAGCGATTTATTCCCTCATCTTAGCAACCACTCAAATCTAACTTACGAACCATTAGACAGAGAAAAACTTCTGAACAAGGCTGACATCTTTTTTCTGGCGCTGCCTCATGCCGCCTCACAGGGTGCGGTGGATTTTTTCTTCAGGCGCGGGAAAAAGGTTATAGACCTTTCTGCCGACTACAGGCTCAGGTCTCCTGAAATATATGAGGAGTGGTACATGACGCCGCACAAATTTCACGGAACACTGAAAAAGGCTGTTTATGGACTGCCTGAACTATACAGGGCAAAAATTGCAAAGGCATCACTCATAGCAAACCCCGGCTGTTATCCGACAGGCGCAATCCTCGGACTTTATCCTGCTATAAAGACCCGTCTGATAGATGCAGATTCTATCATAATAGATTCAACATCAGGAACAACGGGCGCGGGCAGAAACGCTGATGCCGCATTCTCATTCTGTGAAGTCAATGAAGGTTTCAAGGCTTATGCAGTTGCATCACACAGGCACACGCCTGAGATAGAGCAGGAACTCTCTGCCATAGCTCATAAAGATTTAAGGGTTAATTTCACCCCTCATCTTGCGTCTTATGACAGGGGGATATTAACAACCATCTACGCAAAATTAAAAAAGAAGGCTGATACAAGAGCAGTTCTTGATGCTTACAAAAAGGTTTTTGCAAGAGAGCTGTTTATAAGGGCGCTGGCTGAAGGCAAATTCCCGAATGTTAAAAATGTCCGGGGGACAAACCTCTGCGACATCGGGCTTGCCGTAAACAAACGGACTAATACCCTCATCATTGTTACTGCAATTGACAACTTGATGAAAGGCGCCTCAGGACAGGCAGTGCATAATATGAATATCATGATGGGATTCAAAGAAACAGAAGGGCTAAAAAACATAGCCCTATTCCCTTAAAAAGCCCTTCAAGTTCCGTCATCCCTGCCAAAGCAACTAAGTGCAGTCATTAACTAACAGAATTTGCCCTAATATAAAGTTCTTAGATTTGTTATCATAAGACAAAAGAAAGGAGGGAAGATAATGTCCTACAAAGTCAGTATTGTAATTGAAAAAGATGAACATGGCTATTATGCATACTGCCCTGAACTTGAAGGCTGTCAATCACAAGGAGATTCAGTAGAGAAAGTTACAGCAAATATAAAAGAGGCTATTGAACTTTATTTAGAAACACTATCCGAGAATGAAATAAAGGAATCCTTGAGCAAAGAGATTCTAACCACAGCGTTAGAGGTACAGGTTGCCTAAGCTCCCACAATTAACACCTCAAGAGGCGGAGGCGATGCTACTTAAGGTTGGATTTGAATGGATTAGAAGCAAGGGCAGTCATAGGATATATATGAAAGAGAAGAGAAGGGTTGTTGTTCCTTTTCATGCAGGGAAAACATTGCATCCAAAGATAGTCAAACAAGTCTTTAAAGCTATAGGGACTGCCGATTAAAAACTGCCCGCTCCCGGCAGATAGCAGCGACGGAAAAGACTACGTCTAAATCCTTCGGGCTTCTTTTCCGCCAGAAACGTTATACGCTCATTGCGGACAGGGAAGGAATTTTACTATGTTTAAAATACTGACTGCCTTTATATTTGTACTTGTTTTTATCTTTCCAATAAATGCATTCACCCTTGAAAAAGGTGAACAGATAAAAATATTTCAGGAACGGATTAGAGGGCTGCTTAGACAAGGCATCCTGCCTATTATTGACGTGGAGTATCATCACGGCGGGAAAATAGAAAATGAGAGGCTCATCAGCAGAATGGATGATAACGGCGTGGCGCTGACGTGGCTTGGGCCGAATGAAAGACTCGGAAGCGGAGAATCAATAAGGCTGAATGAGTTATATCCCGACAGGTTCGTGCCCACCATTGTTCACGGCGACGGAAAACTCTGGCACAACAGCGATAAAGGTTTTCTTGAAAAGCTGGCGAAAGACGTTAAGTCCGGCAAATATTTTGCGATGGGTGAATTTGAGGCAAGGCATTATCCGTCCAATACCAACAACAGGAATGTTCACATGCCTGTTGACTCCGAAGCCATGCAGGTGGTTTTTGCGTTGTCAAGCGAGACAGGAGTGCCGTTTCTGCTTCATCATGAGGCAGAAGATAAACTCCTTCCGGAACTGGAAAGAATGCTTGTTAAATATCCGAAGGCAAAGGTGATATGGTGCCATGTCGGAAGAAACCGGAATCCTGCAACTTGGAAACAATTCACGAAGGCCGACGGCGTGCGGGCTTTAATCAAAAAATACCCCAACCTTTATTTTGACCTCGTGCAGTCAAGGCCCGGCTCTAAATATCACGGCACAGGTTATGTAGAGGGAATCATGTATGAGGTTTCAAACTGGGGCACCGCCCTTGACCCTGAATGGAAGAAACTATTTGAGGAATTCCCTGACAGGTTTGTTATCGGTTCGGATATCAATACAGGCCGTTTTGATAATTATGACAGAGTGATGGATACCTTTAGAACCATTGTTTTAAAAGATTTAACCAAAGCTGCCGCGGAAAAAATCGCATTCAAGAATGCCTGGAAATTAATGACAGGAAAGGAATGGGAGGATTAAGCCTGTTCTTGCGATTCAATGCACGACTTGAAGACTTCTGAACTTGCCCACTTGCCTGCTCTGATACTTTCTAAGAATTGGCGGCTTTAAAAAACCGGGAAGTGTCCCTAATTATTCTTACAAGTTAGTTTATTTTAATTCCTCTATTTATCTATTATCTTACTCAGAACGACCAAAATCAGCGGTGGCTAATAGCCATCCGCTGGATTTGATTGTTAGCGGCAATGTCCTATGCAGTTTCGTATTGAAGGACCTTTAACTGCTCAGGTTTCATTCTGACGCTCAGATTGAGCATTTCAACACCTACTACTTTACCATCCGCGTTGAAGTCAAGAATTACGCCAGGTTGCACTTCCTCAGATTCTACGATAGATGACTCATCAAGTCGGAAATAAAGGGCGTCATTTTCTTTGTCTACTTTTAACCTCATTTTTGCCTCCTTGCTCTACGGTCAAAAAATATTGTAACTACCTTCTTCGGTGAAACATGAGGATTTACGACTACATGGAGAATCCGCCCCTCATGTTCAGCAATACTTTTGAAATAATGTATATTGTTGTCTTCCCCTATATTTTTCCAATCAGACTTATCAATAGTTCGCCGCATCCATTCTTCTGGAATCTCCCGTTCTTTCAACATATCCTGGGTATGTGCTGATAACTTAAAGTCCATATTTTTTAGCAAAAGCTAATGCGTCCGCGTACCTTCCCTTACGCATTATAGACTCGTAAATTTTATCTATAGCATCATTAATAGCATCATTAATATTATTGAGTAGTTTGTCGTCAAGGCTGTTTTCTTTTATTACACTCCTTATCTCCTTAATTTTTTTATCAAGCCCTTCGTTTAAGAATTCCGTGCTGAAGTACCATCCGTTATCACCTGTATTCCCTCCCCGTTCAGCATAACTAATTAGTTCATCTATCTCTTGTTTTATAAGTGCCTCCGCTGCCTTTTGGGCTTTTGTCATCATGTTCTCTACCTCCAACTAATTATATCAATTAAAAGACATTTCCGCCATTTTATATATAGCTAACGATTGAAATCAGCGGTGGCTGCAAGCCATCCGCTGGAGTGACTTGTTAGCTAATCGTTTTTCTTTTTTAGACACTGGTCAAAAGTCCTTCGGGCTTCTTCCTCATCGAGAGGTTCCTCATCTTCATCCAATGGGGTCATCCATTCCTTTATAAATAGTTCTCTGGCGTGGTTAAGCAAGTCCTTTTTGACTTTTGCACTTATCTTGGGGTTGACTCCTTTTGCTGTCAAATATTGATAACTAGTACTAGCTATTCTCTTGATGGCTGGAATATGCTCTGAATTATCGATTCCCTCGTCTACAAAAAATTGATGCTGCTTCTCAACAAGGGCTAAACCGAACTCCTTCAATATTTCAATTATTTTCTCGTCCATTTTTATTGTAGCTAACATATAATCTACCTGCGAGGCAGATTCACACTATTTGCGTCATGATAGCATAATGCATTAAATACGGCAATACAGAAAATCCATATTAATATCAACAATTCAGGGCGATGTGAAATCTTACAATTTATGATATTATAGGTCAAAAGTGTGAGAGGTTTTTTATGGGTTTTCGTGCACAGGAGTAAAATCCCGCGCCTATTGTAAGTAAAAAGTACAAAAGCACAATAGAGCAAAGGTCATAAGTGCAAAGCACAAGAATTGGAATTTATCCCTTCAGCCTGCTCCAGAACTCTCTCGGCGTAATAATATCTATTCCTTTATATGTCTTTAAAACAAGAAGGTCTTCATCCCCAGTTATGATAAATTCGGCATTACCGCTCAATGCCGTCCCGATTATTATGTTGTCATCCTTATCACGGCATGGCGAGTCTGTTAACTCACTGGGATTAACCCTTTCAGCCTCGTCCCTTAAATATTCCATTATATCTTTTACGATACTTTCAGGAAGGCGAATTTTTTTGATCAGGTTTGTTTTTACTTCCGACAGGATATGTTCGCTTGTAACAATGCTGTGGCCTGAAAGGCATACCTCAAAGACCTCTGAACAAAGTCCCCTTGAAGCAAACGCCGCGATAATAACATTGGAGTCAAGAACAACCCTCATGAAATTGTTTTGAAGATGTCCTCATCCGTAATCAGGCCCTCTGCCTCGGCAAAAGGAAGAACCTTTTTCCTCAATTGCTGGAAGCGCTTGACAGCAACATAGCGGGCAACGGCATCTCTGATTATCTCGCTTTTGGAGGTCTTTTCTGCTTTAACAACGGTATTGAGTTCTCTTTGAAGCTTTTCAGGCAGCCTTATTGTGATTGTGTCTTTCATCCCGCCCTTCTCCTTTTGTAAGACAATGTAACACAAATTTGGCCTTGCTGTCAAATGAACCTATAAAGCGCCTATTCAGGGAGGGATTGAATTCTTACTTTACAATCTTCATGCTTATATCAACTGCGGTTGCCGAATGGGTTAAGGCGCCTATTGAGATTAAATCCACGCCGGTCTCTGCAACCTCTCTGACGTTCTCAAGACTGACATTCCCCGACGCCTCCAGGATTACATCTTTCTTAGAGGCGTGAACAATCTTTACAGCCTCTTTCATATCCTTAACAGACATATTGTCAAGCATCACAATGTCAGCGCCTTCTTCTACTGCCTCTTTCAATTCCTTGAGATTTTCCACCTCCACCTCAATCTTCGCAAGATGATGCCCTTCACTTGCCAGACGCAGCGCCTCTGTTATGCTTCCGACAGCCTCTATATGGTTGTCCTTTATCAATATGCCGTCAAAAAGCCCGAACCTGTGATTGTTCCCTCCTCCAGCCCTCACGGCATACTTTTCCATGAACCTGAGGCCGGGTGTTGTCTTCCTTGTATCCACAATCTTTGCGTGCAGCCCTCTTACTTTTTCAACAAACATATTTGTAAGCGTTGCTATGCCTGATAGGCGCTGAAGCAGATTAAGGCTGACCCTTTCTCCTGAAAGCAGGACCCTTGTCCTTCCAGAGACCTCGGCGATAACATCCCCCTTCATCACCTTGGAGCCGTCATTGATAAAAACATCAACTTTAGTTTCCCCATCAAATAAATTAAAAACTTCTTTTAGGAAGGGTATGCCGGCAACAACAAAATTTTCTTTTGCTATTATTAAGGCCCTGGATTCGCTGTCTTCGGGTATAAGAAATGCAGTCGTAATATCGCCGTTTCCTATATCCTCTTCAAGCGCTATGCGGATTATTTCGCTGACACTGTGAGGTATCCTCATATATTATCTCTTCCTGAACAGAGAGAAGAGCCCCCAGACGCCCCCAAAAACAGCTCCCAGTGCAAGAGCCGCACGCCAGTCAAACAGTGTGGTTACATTGCCTTCAACATTATTGGCAATCATCAGGACTGATGCGCTGTTCTTAACCTTGATATTCCTTGCAGCCATAACACACACCGCGCTCTTATTGGAAACCGCTTCTCCTTTTGACACCACCATAGGAGACATGGAAAAATTAAGCGATACATTGTTCCCTGCGGTTACCGCGCTGATGCTCTGATTCAGGCTTACGTCATTGCCTCTGACAATACATGCCGCGCCCTGCGTAACCTCAATCCTGTCGCCGTCAATGCTCAGGGCTCCTACCTGCTGCATCTCAATATGGCCTCCGTCAACAGCCCTTACAGAACTTTGTTTTATATTTACGGATTCAGCCTCAATTATCTCCACATCCTTCTCCTTGATAATATCTTTACTCTTTGCTGCCATATTACCTCCCTCCGCCTCAGGCGGATGCTTTAAGTTTATTAATGTTCTCCTTTATCCTTTGCTTCTTTGCGGCAAGTTCACTGTGCTTTGCTTTTTCCTTTTCAACTACATCCTTAGGCGCTTTCTTTAGAAAATCCTCATTCATCAATTTTCTGTCAATGAAGGCCATCGTCTCCTCAACCTTTCTTGATTCCTTTATAAGTTTATCAATTTCCGCATCAATATTCAAAAGCCCTTTAATCGGGATGTAAACTTCCATGGAATCCTTCACGCATACAGCAGAATCCGCAGGCTTTTTTATATCCTCCCCAATTGTTACATCCGCTGTCCGCGAGAGTTTTTTAATGTAATGCAGATTGGCTCTGAGGATATCCGATGCTTCACAGGAAAAGGTCTTTATTAATACGTTTACCTCAACAGAAGGCGAGATGTTCAGTTCGCTCCTGACAGTCCTTATGCCTGTTATCGCCTCTATAACATAAGACATCTCTCTTTCTGCCTGAAGGTCTCTTGGAAGCGATTGAGGATATTCAGCGATTACAATGCTCTTAGCCTTTAGCTGATAGCTGACTCCGCCTGAGGCGGATGATAGCTGTTTTATACTCTGCCATATCTCTTCTGTCACAAAAGGCATGAACGGATGAAGAAGTTTCAGAGAGGTTTCAAGCGTATAAAGCAGGAGATGTATAACTCCAGCCGTTGATTTCTGACTGCTTATCTCAGTCTTTGACATCTCAATATACCAGTCGCAGAACTCATGCCATATAAAATGATAGATGCTGTTTGCCGCATCATTAAATCTATATTCTTCAAGCGCTGCGTTTATTTCCTCGGCAGTTCCAGCCAGCCTGCTCAGTATCCACCTGCTGGCCAGGCCGAGTTCAACAGGAGGTGAATCGGTGAATCGGTGAATCGGTGAATTTACCTCATCTGTCTTTATGTTCATCATTATAAATCTCGTTGCGTTCCACAGTTTGTTGACAAAATGCCTGTATCCCTCAACCCTCTCTTCCGAGAATCTGATGTCCCTGCCCTGCGCCGCAAAGGCGCATAGAGTAAACCTGAATGCGTCCGCTCCGTATTTATCTATCATTATCAGAGGGTCAATAACATTGCCTTTTGACTTTGACATCTTCTGCCCCGATGAATCCCTGATAATCGCATGTATATATACATCCCTGAAAGGCGCGTCTCCCATAAATTTAAGCCCCATCATTATCATCCGCGCAACCCAGAAAAACAGGATATCAAAGGCAGTTACCAGAACACTCGTCGGATAGAATTTTTTTAAATCATCAGTGGGTTCAGGCCAGCCGAATGTGGAAAATGGCCAGAGCGCGGATGAAAACCAGGTATCCAGGACATCCTCGTCCTGAACCAGTTCTTTAGAGCCGCAGAACGGACACCTCTCAGGTGTTTGCCGAGATACAATAATCCCATTTTTCATTTTACATTTTTCATTTTGCATTTTCTGGCAGTACCATACAGGAATCCTGTGTCCCCACCATATCTGACGCGAAATGCACCAGTCCTTTATATTTTCCATCCAGCCGAAATATGAGTTTTCCCATGACTGGGGCATTATCCTTATCTGTCCGCTTCTAACGGAGTCCATCGCATCGCTTGCAAGCGTCCCTACATTCACATACCACTGCAGTGTCGGCATAGGCTCTATTATTGTCTTGCACCTGTAACAGTGTCCTACTGCATGCCGGTGTTTTTCTTCCTTTTCGACAAATTGCAGGTTTTTTAAATCACTTACAACGCGTTTTCTGCATTCATATCTGTCAAGTCCTTCATACTTAAGCCCTGCATCAGGAGTCATCTTGCCTTCTTTCCCTATGACAACGACAAAAGGCAGCGAAGGGTTCTGTCTTTTTGCAATAGCCTCATCATTGAAGTCATGGGCAGGCGTCACTTTAACAGCGCCGGTGCCGAAGGCCGTATCAACAGCGCTGTCAGGAACAACAGGTATCTTCCTGTCTGTAAGAGGCAGGGCAATTGTTTTCCCTATAAAATCCTTGTATCGGGCATCAGAGGGATTTACGGCAACCGCTGTATCTCCAAGCATGGTCTCAGGCCTTGTAGTGGCAACGGTTAAATATCCGCTTCCGTCTGAAAAAGGGTATTTTATATAACTCAATGTCCCGTCAAGCTCATCATGCTCTACTTCAAGGTCGGATAACGCGGTCTGACAGCGTGGACACCAGTTTATCAATCTGTTGTCACGGTATATCAGCCCTTCCTCATAAAGCCTTACAAAGACCTCCCGGACAGCCTTTGAGAGTCCTTCATCAAGCGTAAACCTTTCCCTGGACCAGTCACACGATGCGCCGAGCTTCTTAAGCTGATGTATTATCCTGCCGCCGTATTCAGCCTTCCATTTCCATACCCTGTCAATAAAGGCTTCCCTTCCGAGCTGCTGCCGTGTAAGTTTCTCTCCTGAAAGCTGTCTTTCAACAACATTCTGAGTTGCAATGCCGGCGTGGTCCATGCCCGGAAGCCACAGCACGCTGAAACCGCACATCCTTTTCCATCTTGCAAGAACATCCTGAAGCGTTGCGTTAAGGGCGTGCCCCATGTGAAGCGAGCCTGTAACATTCGGGGGAGGGATTACAATTGAATAGGGCTTTCCGGAGGGATTTATCTCAGGCTTGAAATAGCCCTCGTTAACCCACAGTTGATACCATTTTTCTTCTATCCCTTCGGGAATATAACTCTTATTTAATTCCGCCACACTACATCTCTGACTTTATCTTCTCTATCTCTTTTGCAATCAAAGTCTCTGCAATATCAGGAACAGTCTCCCATATTATCTTTTCAACTTCTTTGCCTAATGATGCGAATGAACCCTGAAGCGCTTCCTTGACCAGTCTTTCGGTAAGTTCAGGAGCTATTTCCCACAATATTTTCTCAACTGAATCTTTTAATATCGGGGCAAGGGACTCAAGCATCACATTTTTAATGTCTATCTCAGAAAGAGCCGATGCGACTTTTTCGTCAAACGATTTCTTGAACATAAGAATAATATCTTCTTTTGATGGAAGCTGCACCGCGGGCATTTCTCTTCTGACCGGCGCCTCCATTGCCGCAGGAATAACCTGCTCCTTAAACGCCGGCGGGACTGCCCTCGCCATGCTCTCTTTTTCTGATGCTTCCATAACAGGAGATGCTATTTCCTCTGCCATCACTGCCTCTTCCGCAGCTTCAAATACACCGGCAGCGCCAAGTTCTTCCTGCTCTGCGGCTTCTATCGCTTCGGCAATACTAACCTCTTCTTCCGCAGATACTTCTTCTATTGCCGGGGTCTCTATAGAGACTCCTTCAACTGCCTCCATGGCCCAGAGGTCTTCTTCGGCTCCGGCAGGCTCTGCCGCCACCTCTGCTTCCACCGCTTCTGACGCCTCCCCTAATGTTGATGCAGATACCAGAGATGCATTAATCTTGCTTATTAATTCCTGAGATTCAAATGGTTTTATAACAAAACTGTCCGCCTTTACATGCCTTGCAAGTTCCTCGTCAAGCGGCTCAAAGGCCCCTGAAAGAAGAATGACAGGCACATTCCTTGTTACAGGATGCGCCTTCAATTTTTCGCACAACTGATACCCGTTCATCTTCGGCATCTCTATATCTGCCAGGACGATATCAGGCTTGAATGTTTCAAGCGCGGCAAGCGCCTCCTCGCCGTTGTTCACCGCCTTTATTTCAAACCCCTCATCTGCAAGGACGAGCTCTACAACTTTCTGTATCGTGATACTGTCGTCTGCAAGAAGCAGCTTATGCGCCATATTTACTCCTTCCGGTATTTGTCAAATTTTATTGCCAAGACACAAAAAAGTCAAGTATTTTCGCACACGGTGTACCGCCAATTTAGAAATGTCCGCTTTTTAGTAATGCAGAACCCTTTTTATCTTTATCCATCAGACGCCATAAAATCATAGGGACTGTCCCCGTTCTTGATAAAATCCTGCAATACACATAATCAAAACTTATTGACTTATTTCTATTTCTGCATTGACAGCCCTTCTCTTGCTGTGTTAATTTTAAGCCCCATTTCTGAAAGGAATTTTTTGTTTTTGTATGGAAAAAACTCTTGAAAAGATTATGAAAGAAGAAATAGAAAATGAGGGCAATCTCATATCTATCCTTCAGAATATTGAGGCCCGGTTCGGCTATATTCCAGAAGACGCCGTAAACTGGTTTTCCAAAAGACTTGATGTTCCCGCCAGCCGTTTTTACGGCGTCACAACATTTTACTCCCAGTTCCATCTCAAACCCAGAGGCAGAAACATAGTCACAGCCTGCTGCGGCACCGCCTGCCATGTAAAAGGCTCCGAAAAACTGATAAGCGCAGCCGCCATGGAATTGAATCTTAAAAATGATGAAGATACCACTGAGAACGGAGAGATTACGCTTGAGCGTGTCGCATGTCTTGGCACCTGCAGTATGGCGCCTGTCGTGCTAATCAATAAAAAGATACACGGTAAAATGACATTGGAAAAACTTAAGAAAGAACTCAAGTTGCTTAAGAAGGCAGCGCAATGAGCAGTGTAAAGATAATGGTATGCATGGGACCGGGCGGAATTGCATCAGGCGGAGCTGAAGTAATCTCCGCCTTTGAATCAGAACTCAGACAGGCAAATGTTTCTGCGGATATACACAAAGGCTGTTCCCTGCACAAGGTCGGTTGTTTCGGCCTGTGTTCAAAGGACGTTCTCGTGGACTTGATTATTGACGGGGCAAAAACAACATACCAGTCCGTCAAACCTGAAATGGTCCGGAGAATTGTATCTGAGCATATTATCGGAAACCTGCCGGTAGCAGAATGGACTGCAGATGAGAACTATCATAATTTTTACAAAAAACAGGTGAAGGTTGTTCTTTCTGATTGCGGCAGGATAGATTACGAGAATATAGATTCTTATATCTCGGAAGGCGGATATAAAGCGGCGGAAAAGGTATTTGCCGGGATGACCCCTGAGGCTGTAACAGCAGAGATTAAAAATTCCGGGCTGCGCGGCAGGGGAGGCGCCGGATTTCCAACAGGCGTTAAGTGGGAGGCCTGTAGAAAAACCGCGGCCGGACAAAAATATATAATCTGCAATGCCGATGAAGGCGACCCCGGGGCCTTTATGGACAGGGCGGTTATAGAAGGCAATCCTCATGCTGTTATAGAGGGAATGCTGATAGGCTCTTATGCCATAGGCGCAAGCAGGGGCTACGTCTATATCAGGGCTGAGTATCCTTTAGCGGTGGAAAGACTGAAATATGCCATTAAGGATGCGCATGAAAGAGGATTCCTCGGCAGTAATATTTTCGGCTCTAAACTCAAGTTTGATATACAGCTTAAACTCGGCGCCGGGGCCTTTGTGTGCGGCGAAGAAACAGCTCTTATAGCCTCCATAGAGGGACAGCGGGGGATGCCGAGGCCAAAACCGCCCTACCCTGTTTTCCAGGGTTTGTGGGGAAAGCCTACTGTTATAAATAATGTAGAAACACTGGCGAACATTCCGTATATTATCAAAAAAGGTTCCGCCTGGTATTCTTCCTACGGAACGGAAAAATCAAAAGGGACCAAGGTATTTGCGCTTACAGGCAAGGTAAAGAATACAGGACTTATAGAGGTGCCGATGGGGATTACCCTCAGAGAAATAATTTATGATATCGGCGGCGGGATTGAGGGAGGAAAGGCGCTGAAGGCAGTCCAGACAGGAGGCCCGTCCGGAGGCTGCATACCTGCCAATATGGTTGACATCAATGTTGATTACGAGTCCCTTGCGCGGGTCGGCTCTATCGTAGGTTCAGGCGGCATGATTGTCCTTGATGAAGACAACTGTATGGTAAACATGGCGCAGTACTTCCTCCAGTTTACTCAGTCTGAATCATGCGGCAAATGCGTCCCGTGCAGGATAGGCACTAAAAGACTTCTTGAAATTCTCAGCAGGATTACAAAAGGCAAAGGGAGAGATGGAGACATAGAACTTCTTGAAAAACTGAGCAGGGATATTAAATCCGCATCATTATGCGGACTCGGGCAGACAGCCCCGAATCCTGTGCTGAGCACCATTAAATATTTCAGAAATGAATACGAAGCGCATTTAAAAGGAAAATGCCCTGCGGCAGTCTGCAAGGAGCTGCTTACTTATTACATCCTTGAAGAATTCTGCAAAGGGTGCGGGGCGTGCTTGAGGGCCTGCCCATCAAAGGCCATAACAGGGGAGAAAAAGAAACTACATAAGATAGACCCTGCGGTATGCGTTAAGTGCGGGGCCTGTTTTGATGTATGCAAATTCAAGGCAGTGAAAAAGGAATAACTCCCTCCATCCCCCTCTTAAATTAAGAGGGGGCAAGGGGGAGTTAATAGCGATTCACCGATTCACCATAGGAGAAATGATGGTTAAATTGAATATCGACGGCAGGATGATAGAGGTTGCAGAGGGAACGACTATCCTTAACGCCTCCAGGATGCTGAATATAGAGATACCGACGCTCTGTAATCATCCAAAACTCACGCCGTTCGGCGGCTGCAGGCTCTGCCTCGTTGAAGTGAAGGGCGTTCCGAGGCCGCTCACATCCTGCACCACGCCTGTTTCAGAAGGCATGGAAGTAACAACCTCAACGCCGGCCCTTGAGGATTTAAGAAAAACAGTGCTTGAACTTATTCTCTCAGACCATCCGAATGACTGCATGATATGTGAAAAGGCAGGAGACTGCACCCTTCAGGAACTCGCATATTTCTACGGCATCTCTCCCTATAATCCCCCTTTACTAAAGGGGGACAAAGGGGGATTTTTAGGGGAAAGAAGAATATACGAAAAAAGGGACGGCAATCCCTTTATTGAAAGGAATATGGAAAAATGCATCCTCTGCGGCAGATGTGTAAAGGTCTGCGATGAGATACAAGGAGTGGGCGCAATAGATTTTGCATATCGCGGTTTTAAATCCAAGATATGCCCGCCGTTTGAACGAGACCTGGACTGTGAATTCTGCGGGCAGTGCGTAGCCGTATGTCCGACAGGCGCTTTAACGGGAAAGATGTGGCAGCTTCGCGGAAGACAAAAGGATATAAAAGAAGTCGACACTACGTGCGCATACTGCGGCACAGGATGCAACATCACCCTTCACGTAAGGAAAAATGAAGTTGTAAGGGTGACTGCAAAGGAAGACAAGTGGAACGAGGGATGGCTCTGTGTCAAAGGCAGATTCGGCTATACATTCATAAACAGCCCGGACCGGCTGAAAAAGCCGCTCATACGGATAGCGCCGAAGCATATTGCTGATTTCGGATTTCGGATTTCGGATTTAAATTCCGAAGTCCGCAATCAGCAATCCGCAATCTTCAAAGAGGTCTCCTGGGACGAGGCGCTTGATTATATCTCTGCAAAGCTGAAAGAGATAAAGGAAAAACACGGGCCTGATTCAATAGCAGGGCTTTCTTCTGCCAGATGCACTACAGAAGAAAACTATCTGTTCCAGAAATTTATGAGGGCGGCAGTAGGCACGAATAATGTGGACCACTGCGCCCGTCTCTGACACGCCGCAACCGTAGCCAGTCTGGCTACAATATTCGGCTCAGGGGCCATGACCAATTCAATAAGAGAGATAGAGGGGATGGAGGTTATCTTCGTAATCGGCTCCAACACAAAGGAAACCCATCCTGTTATCGCAAACAGGATGTTGAAAGCCATACGCAAGGGGACACGACTCATAGTGGCAGACCCGAGGAGAGTTCCGCTTGTCCGATTCTCAGAGATATTCTTACAGTTGAAGCCGGGCGCTGATGCAGCCCTTTTAAACGGAATGGCGCATGTCATATTAAAAGAAGGACTGTGCAACGATGAATTTATCAATGAAAGAACCGAGGGTTTTGATGAATGGAAAAAATCAATAGAGACCTTTACGCCTCATAATGCCTCTAAGATAACAGGGATTCCAGAGGAAGAGATAATAAAGGCAGCGAGGCTTTATGGAGGCTCACGAAAGGCGGGAATATTCTACACAATGGGGGTTACCCAGCACACTCATGGAACAGACAATGTAAATGCAATAGCAAATCTTGCCCTTCTTACAGGCAATATAGGAAGGGAACATACAGGCATAAGCCCTCTCAGAGGACAGAATAATGTGCAGGGGGCCTGCGATGCAGGCTGTCTCCCTAATGTATATCCGGGCTACCAGAGAGTTGATATTCCGATGGTCAAAAAGAAATTTGAGGATATATGGGGAGTCCCGCTTTCCGATAAAGAGGGACTGAAATCAACAGAGATGACACTGGCCGCTGACAAAGGCAGCCTGAAAGCCCTTTACGTTATGGGAGAGAACCCTGTTATGACAGACCCAAATATAGGGCATACCATAGAGGTTCTGAAAAAACTTGACTTTCTTCTTGTTCAGGATATTTTCTTCACAGAAACAGCAGCGCTCGCAGATGTAGTTCTGCCTGCTGCGTGCTTTGCTGAAAAAACCGGCACTTTCATAAACACGGAAAGAAAGGTTCAGCTTGTAAGAAAGGCCGTAGAGCCGCCGGGAGACGCTAAAGAAGACACATGGATTATAGCGGAATTATCCGGCAGACTCGGATACCCCATGAAATACTCTTCTGCTGAAGAGATTTTTGAAGAACTCAGCAGTTTATGGCCGGCGCTTTCAGGCATATCATACAGCAGGATACGCACCCACGGCATCCACTGGCCGTGTCCTACAAAAGACCACCCGGGGACAGAATATCTGTTTAAGGCGGGATTCCCGAGGGGCAAGGTCTCCTTTACCACTGTAAGGTATCTTCCTCCCGCAGAGGCTGCAGGTCTGGACTACCCGTTTGTACTCACAACAGGGAGAAACCTTTTCCAGTATCACAGCGGTTCAATGACGCGGAGAATCGCTTCTATTGAAAAGCACGCCGGCGAGCCGTATGTTGAAATAAACACAGAGGATGCGAAAAAAGCCGGGATTAAAGATGGAGAAAAAATAAAGGTTGCATCCAGGAGAGGGCAGATTGAGATAAAGGCGCGGGTAACGGACAGAATATCAAACGGCATTCTTTTTATCCCGATGCACTATAGAGAAGCCGCTGCAAATGTAATAACCACAGATGCGCTTGACCCGCATGGAAAAACACCTGAGTTTAAGGTATGCGCTGTTAAGATAGGAAAAATAAAAGTTAGCGGTGAATAGGTGAGTTGGTAAATAGGAGAAGAAAGAGACAAATCTTTTCCGATTGACCGATTCACCGAATAGCGATTCACCCTGAATAAAAGGAGGGGTTATGGCAACTATCAGCGAACTCAAAAAACAGATTCTTCTTGAAGACATCGCCGATTCCGAGCTTGAAAGATTATCAAAAATCATACAAGAACTTTCATTCAAAAAAGGAGAATTTCTATTCAAGGAAGGCGAGGACACAAAAGGCATTTATATGATTCGTTCAGGGAAAATTGAAATCAACAAAGTAACCCCTGACGGCTGGAAACAGACGCTTGCAGTCCTGACAGCAGGTAATTTTTTTGGAGAGCTTTCAATCCTTGAAAAACGCGAACACGAGGCTAATGCGGAAGCTATTGAGAAATCAGAACTCTTGAAACTGTCAAAAGAAGACTTTGAAAGGATGGAAAAGGGCGATGTTTCACTCGCGCTGCAGATACTTAAGAAAATCGCTCTGGTTATGAGCAAGAATCTCAGGCGGATGAATGAGAAATTCTTAAATGCGTTGATTAACTATTAACAGGTGTCAGGTATCAGGTTTTAGGTGTCAGATGAACTTCTTTATTCCGACACCTGATGCCTGATACCTAAGACCTAATACCTAAAATAAAGGAGGATTTTAAAAATGCCCTTTGATGCAACGAAGCTGGCTGACTGGCAGATTTCCGAAGAAGCGGAAAAAAATATGCCTACCCATGAAGATTGGCAGAATCGGCTGGGACTGCAAAAAGATGAAATGCTGCCCATGGGCCGTCTGTCCAAAATAGACTTCTTGAAAGTCATCAATCGTCTAAAGGACAAACCGGACGGAAAGTATATTGAGGTAACAGCAATCACACCTACCCCTCTGGGGGAAGGCAAAAGCACCACTTCAGTAGGTCTGATGGAGGGTTTGGGCAAACGGGGTTTGAATGTAGGAGGGTGCTTGCGGCAGCCCTCCGGAGGCCCCACCATGAACGTGAAAGGCACAGCAGCAGGCGGCGGCAACTCTTTGCTGATTCCCATGACCGAATTTTCATTGGGACTCACCGGAGACATCAACGACATAATGAACGCCCATAATCTTGCAATGGTCGCATTAACTGCAAGGATGCAGCACGAGCGCAACTACAACGACGAGCAGCTGCAGCGCCTTACAAAGATGAGGCGTCTTGACATAGACCCCACACGCGTAGAGATGGGGTGGGTCATGGACTTCTGCGCCCAGAGCCTCCGCAATATAATCATCGGCATTGGAGGCCGCCAGGACGGCTTTATGATGCAGTCAAAATTTGGTATTGCTGTTGGTTCCGAGTGCATGGCAATCCTGTCCGTAGCCAATGACCTCGCTGACCTGAAAAAGCGCCTTAATAACATCACCGTTGCCTTTGACAAAAGCGGCAAGCCTGTTACCACAGGCGACCTTGAAGTCGGCAATGCCATGGCAGCCTTCATGCGCAATACAATTAATCCAACCCTTATGTGCACTGCTGAATATAACCCCTGCTTTGTCCATGCCGGACCTTTTGCAAATATCGCCGTAGGCCAGTCTTCAATCATAGCCGACCGGGTCGGTTTAAAACTATTTGATTACCATGTTACCGAGTCCGGCTTTGCTGCGGACATTGGTTTTGAAAAATTCTGGAACGTCAAGTGCCGCTTCAGCGGACTGAAGCCTCATGTATCCGTACTTACTACAACTGTTCGCGCGCTGAAAATGCACGGCGGCGGTCCAAAGGTTGTTGCAGGCAAGGCATTGCCTGATGAGTACACAAAAGAGAATCTTGCGCTTGTTGAAAAAGGCTGCGCCAACATGGTTCATATGATAAATGTCATCAGAAAATCAGGCATAAATCCCGTTGTCTGTATCAATCGTTTCTATACTGACACAAATGCTGAAGTGGCTCTCGTCAAAAAAGCTGCTGAAGCTGCGGGGGCGCGCTGCGCTGAATCTCAGCATTGGCTTAAAGGCGGTGACGGCGCGCTTGAACTGGCAGACGCAGTCATAGACGCCTGCAATGAGAAAAACAACTTTAAGTTCCTATACCCTCTGGAGATGAAACTGCGCGACCGCGTGGCGCTCATCGCAAAGGAAGTATACGGAGCTAACAGCGTATCATGGTTGCCGGAAGCCGAGGCCAAGGCCAAGATGCTGGAAAATGACCCCAAGTATGCTGACTTTGCCACAATGATGGTCAAGACCCACTTAAGCCTCACCCATGACCCGGCTGTCAAGGGAGTTCCTAAAGGATGGACATTGCCCATCAGAGACGTCCTGATTTATTCCGGCGCAAAGTTCCTGTGCCCCTGCGCAGGGACTATCAGCCTCATGCCCGGAACAAGTTCCAATCCTGCATACAGAAGGGTTGATGTGGATGTGAATACCGGAAAGGTCAGCGGATTATTCTAAGAAGGATAAAAATTAACCTTGAAAAGCCTCCGGAGTTTTCCGGGGGCTTTTTTTATCTCCAGTTATCAGACTAATTAACCTGCCTGTTTTTTCTCTTTCTTGCCGATTCTGAGCCTTTTGCCCCATTCACCAATTCACCGATTGACCTATTCACCGCTTAGGGGCTTGCTTGACTTATACATATAACATACATATAATCATATTGTGAATGTTATTTGGGATTCGAGAAAAGCTATATTGAATATCCAAAAGCACCGGATAGAATTTCCCCATGCTGCAACAGCTTTGGATGACCCGATGGCAGTAACTATTGAGGATAAAGGCCATGATGAACAACGATTTGCAACTATAGGAGCGGATTTATTAGGAAGGGTATTAGTTGTTGTATATACCTATACCGATGAAGAAGAAATAAGGCTGATTTCAGCCAGAAAAGCAATGTCTAATGAAAGGAGGATTTATGAAAAAAGATAAAGACATGCTCGCAGAATATGATTTCAGTAAGGGAAAGCGCGGCGCAGTTATCAGCCAAAAGGGGAAAAATAGGATTACAATCTGGGTTGATACGGATATACTGGAATGGTTCAGAGACGAATCAGAGCGTGAGGGCCGCGGCTATCAGACTGAGATAAATCAGGCTTTACGCAGCTACATCAAGCAGGATAAACGCTCAATTCAGGACATAGTGCGCGATGCTGTAAGGCAGGAACTAAAGAAATTTAAAAAGGTAAGCTAAACCCTCTACTTTTTTTATTTCCCGCACTTCTGCGCTTACAGACTTGCTGACTTTCCGGCTTGTCGCCTTTGTTTCCTTTTGCACAAAAGGAAAACAAGGAAGCCTATCACAACAATAATCTAATCAAAGCTTCAGAGGGTCAAGCATCTCTGCCTGACCCGGCGCTTTCATTCTATTCCACAACCTTCACCTTCATCTCAATCCTCTCATCAGGATTATCATTTCTATCCCTCGGCTGGCTCACTATCTTGTCCACTGCATCCATGCCTGAGACAACTTCTCCAAAGACTGTGTACTGCCTATCAAGGAAAGGCGCATCAGCAACACAGATGAAGAACTGGGAGCCCGCGCTGTCAGGATTGGCAGACCGGGCCGCAGAGAGAGTTCCTCTTTTGTGCGGCTTACTATTAAATTCTGCCTTAATCGTATATCCCGGACCTCCCATTCCGTGCCTTGACTTGTCAGGACTTTTAGAATTCGGGTCTCCTCCCTGTATCATAAAGCCCGGAATAACTCGGTGGAATATCGTGCCGTCGTAAAATCCTTTTTTTGCAAGGTCCGTAAAATTCTTAACGTGATTGGGAGCAGCGTCAGGGAAAAACTTTAACTCAATATCCCCGAATTTAGTCTCTATTGTTGCCTTTGTCTCTGCCATTTTTATAATCTCCTTCAGTAAGCTGACAGCTATCAGCTATTAGCTTTCTATTTGTTTTTTAATGTTTGAATGCCCTCTGTCCTGTGAATACCATTGCTACTTTTGGCTCAGCCTCATTGCAGGCCTCAATAACCTCAAAATCCCTCTCCGAACCTCCGGGCTGGACCACTGCCGCAACTCCTTGCTTTATCCCTGCATCAATGCCATCTCTGAATGGGAAAAATGCATCGGAGACCATTACAGAGCCTATGAGACCTCCCTTGTTCCTCTTAGTCTCTTCATCTATCTCATTAAGGAGTTTCCTGTCGCGCTTCCCCTGCTCCGCCTCAAGTTCAAACGTCTTATAAGGTATTCCGCATTTCTTGAAACAAAGCGCATCTGCATACTTTGTGTATGCCTTGAACACTGCAATCTCGGCAACCCCTACCCTGTCCTGCTCACCTGTGCCGATGCCGACTGTAACGCCGTCCTTCACATAGATGACAGAATTTGAGGTGATGCCCTGCTCAACATTCCAGCCAAACAGCATATCCTCATATTCTCTGTCTGTCGGAGCCCTCTCTGCAATATATTCCCTGCCTTTGTATATTGTTTTTGCAGGAAGGAAATCATTCTTGGTCCTTATCCTGTTCATAGGAGACTGCTGGACAATTATTCCGCCGTCAATCAATGATTTGAATTCCACGAAACGGAAGTCCCTGTATTTAGAGAGTTCGTCTATCTTTTTGACTCTGATTATCCTGAGATTTTTTCTTTTGGCAAGGATTTCAACCGCGCCTTCTTCAAAATCAGGCGCTGCAACAACCTCCAGGTAATTCGCATTAACCATCTCTGCTGTCTTTATGTCCATAGCCCTGTTTACGACAAGACAGCCTCCGAAGGCCGCAATCCTGTCCGCCATGTTAGCCCTGTTATACGCATCGGCAATGTCTTTGCCGTATGCTGCTCCGCAGGGATTGTTATGCTTCAATATTACAGCAGCAGGTTTATCCATAAGATACTTCATTATATTGAGAGCGTTGTCAAGGTCTGTCATATTAATCTTTCCCGGATGTTTCCCCGCCTGAATCATGTCCTCTTCTGCAATGCTGCTTACAAGCCCGCTGCCGGGATTTATATACTGGCAATTGCCGAGAATCAAATTCCCGCTAACCAATTCATAAAGAGCAGCCTGCTGGTCCGGGTTTTCTCCGTAGCGAAGCCCCTTCTCAATAAGCTCTCCTGTCTTTTCATTTGGTATCTTCCAGGTGCGCTTCTTATAAACAAGCGCCTGCCCGCCGAATTTTATAGTCATGTCGTCAGGAAAATTATCATCCATAATAGTGCGGTACATTTTTTTAAGTTCAGACATAAAACCTCCTTGGGATTAAAAAATAGGTGTAAGTATAATAACAAAACGAAGTGAAATGAGGAAAGAATTTTTAATTTTTGATAAGATTTAGACATGAAACAAGTCGGCTTTATCTATGACGATATATTCCTTTCGCATGAAACTCCGGAGCGGCATCCCGAGTGCAAAGAGAGATTAATAGCAATCATTGATACGCTTAAAACCTCAGATATTTGGGATAAGCTCATACACATAAAACCCCGCAAGGCTGAGTTCAAGGATATAGAGGCGGTGCATACTCATGAATATATTGAAAGAATCAAAAAGGCAGAGCCCGGTTATATTGATTCCGACACATATCTATCCGGAGGCACATTTGAAGCTGCGCTGTACGCGGCAGGCGGTGTGATAGAGGCCATAGACAGATGCAAAAAAGGAGAAATTGAGAGGGCCTTCTGCGCTGTTCGTCCTCCGGGACATCATGCAGAGTCAGAAAAGGCGATGGGGTTCTGCATATTCAATAATGTTGCGGCTGGAGCTCGGTATGCTCAGAAAAGAGGATACAGAAAAATATTCATCATAGATTTTGACGTCCATCACGGAAACGGCACGCAGCATATATTTGAGGAAGATGACACTATTTTTTATTTCAGCACCCACCAGTATCCGCATTATCCCGGAACAGGCAGCGGCTCCGAAAAAGGAAAAGGCAAAGGCGAAGGATACACTTATAATATCCCTCTGAATTCAGGTTCCGGCAATAATGATTACCTCCACATTTACCACGACATACTTCCTGATATTGTCCGGAGGTTTGCTCCGGATATTATTCTCGTGTCTGCGGGTTATGACATCCGCGCGGAAGACCCGCTTTCGGGAATCAGGGTATCAGATGAAGGCATAAAAAGCATAGTAAAAGGTATTCTCTCATGCTCCGAGCATTCAGCTATCAGCCATCATCCGCCTCAGGCGGAATCAGCTAAAAACTTTTCTATTCCCGTTATCTTTGCGCTTGAAGGAGGTTATGATTTGCAGGCGCTCGGCAAGTCGGTTTTACTGACAATCAAAGAGATGCTAACATAGTCCGAATTACTCTTTAAGTCTCTTAAAAACCAGACAGGCATTTGTTCCGCCGAAACCGAATGAGTTGGACATGACACAGTTAACATCCATCTTCCTTGCCTTATGAGGAACGTAATCCAGGTCGCACTGAGGGTCGGGATTGTCCAGGTTTATTGTCGGAGGAACAATATTATCCCTCATACATAAGACACATACAACCGCCTCAACGCCCCCTGCGGCCCCGAGAAGATGTCCTGTCATGGATTTTGTTGAACTCACTGCAAGCTTATATGCATGCTCTTTAAATACCGTCTTTATAGCGATGCTCTCAAGTTCATCCCCATATTTTGTGGATGTCCCGTGCGCATTTATATAGTCAACTTCTGAAGCGGCAACTCCTCCGTCTTTTAACGCTGCGGCAATACACCGGGCGGCGCCTTCTCCATCCGGAGCAGGAGAAGTCATATGGTAAGCGTCTGCGGTCATCCCGTATCCGACAATCTCTGCATATATTCTGGCGCCCCTTGAACGCGCATATTCAAGGCTCTCAAGCACCATTATGCCTGCGCCTTCTCCCATCACAAAACCATTTCTGCCTATGTCAAACGGCCTGCTTGCCTTTTCAGGTTCATCGTTTCGTGTAGAAAGCGCCTTCATCGCATTGAAACCGCCAATCCCCAGCGGCGTTATCACAGATTCAGTGCCGCCTGCAATCATAGCATCAGCATCGCCTCTCTGAATTATCTTGAAGGCGTCTCCTATTGAATGACTGCCGGTGGCGCAGGCCGTCGCAACTGCAGAATTCGGGCCCTTGGCGCCGTGTTTCATGGACACATGGCCGCCTGCAAGATTTATTATTAGCATAGGAATAAAGAAAGGCGTTATCCTTCTGGGGCCTTTTTCAAGGAGAACAGAATGGTAATGCTCAATTGCCGGCAGCCCGCCCATGCCCGAGCCGATTGTCACACCGACACTTTCGGCATTACTGTCCGTTATCTTTAACCCCGAATCCTTTACAGCCATATCCGAAGCTGCAATGGCCAGATGGATAAAGCGGTCCATCTTTTTTACTTCTTTAGGCTCTATATAGTCCTCAGGGTTAAATCCCTCCACCTCTCCGGCTATCTGAGTTGCAAAAGCCGAGGCGTCAAACCGGGTCAGTTTTCTTATACCCGACCTGCCTTCAATAAGCCCTTTCCAGCTTTCTTCTGCTCCAATACCGAGAGGCGTGACAAGCCCTACGCCGGTTACAACAACTCTTCTTTTTTCCATTAAGCTTTTTTGCTATTGATATACGATATTGCGTCTTTGACCTTTGTTATCTTTTCAGCATCCTCATCCGGTATCTCTATGTTGAATGTCTCTTCAAACGCCATTACAAGCTCAACGGTATCTAACGAGTCCGCTCCGAGGTCTTCAACAAAGGACGCCTCAGGCTTCACCTCGGCCGGATTAACGCCAAGCTGTTTTGATATAATCTCTTTTACCTTTTCTTCTAACATTAAAACACCTCCAAATTATTTTTCAAAAATTAGGGATTGGGGATTAGGGATTGGGGATTAGTTTCCGGATTTTCTTGCTAACCCCCAAACCCTAACCCCTAAACCCTGATTGCTACATATACATCCCGCCGTTAACATGTATCACCTGTCCCGTTATATAACCCGCATCCGGCGATGCGAGAAAAACAACGGCATTTGAAACATCATCTGTTGTGCCGAATCTTCCCAGCGGAATCGCCCTCTTCATCTCTTCCTTAATGTTTTCAGGAAGGGCGTCGGTCATGGCCGTTGTTATAAAGCCGGGGGCGACTGCGTTTGCGGTTATCCCCCTGCTTGCATATTCCTTCGCAGCAGTCTTTGTCAGCCCGACTATCCCCGCCTTTGATGCGCTGTAATTTGCCTGCCCCGGGTTCCCTATAAAAGCAACCACTGACGATATATTTATAATCCTGCCGTATCTCTGTTTTGCCATTACCTTAACCGCCTCCTTAGAACAGAGGAACACGCTCTTCAGGTTAATGTTAATAACGGCGTCCCAGTCTTCTTCCTTCATCCTCATTATAAGCCCGTCTCTTGTTATGCCTGCATTATTTACGAGAATATCCATCCTCCCGAATTCTTTTGATACCTCTCCGAATACTTTAGCCACTTCTTCTGACTTTGAGACGTCAAGTCCAATTCCTGCCGCCCTAACGCCCAGCTTTTCCATCTCTGCCGCCGTCCCCCGCGCCTGCTCGCTGCTTATGTCGGCAATCACAATGTTGACGCCTTTTCGTGCAAGAGCGCCGGCTATTGTCTTTCCAATCCCTCGTGCGCCGCCTGTGATAACAGCCGCCTGCCCTTTAAAATCCATTAATCCCTCCGAATCAAAAAACCAGCTATAATTTTAACAGAGAGTCCTCTTTATTTTCCAGTCCCCTCAGAAAAAATTCCGATTAAAGACAGAAAAGCAAAATAAAAATTACCGATGAATCTTATCTCAAAAAAACAGAAAAAAAACAAGTGTGATATATGTTATAATTCAAAATTGTAATGCACTATCTTATCACAGCAGTCTAATTTTTATGAAGAAAAAAATGAGCAAAAAAATAAGAAAGGCTTTATTCCCGGCAGGCGGTCTTGGCACAAGGTTTCTGCCGGCGACAAAGGCGTCGCCCAAAGAGATGCTGCCGATTGTTGACAAGCCGATGATACAGTATGCGGTTGAAGAAGCCATCGCATGCAATATTGAAGAGTTCATAATAATCACAGGCAAATATAAGAGCGCTATTGAAGACCATTTTGACTCGGCTTATGAACTTGAAGAAAATCTCAGGAAGATGGATAAGAAAAAACTTCTCTATGAAATAACAAAGCTCAACCATTTGAACTTCGCATACATAAGGCAGAAGGCAGCGTTAGGACTCGGGCATGCAATCCTCTGCGCCAGGCCATTTGTAAATGATGAGCCCTTTGCAGCGCTGTTAAGCGATGATGTGATTGCGCCGGAAGAAACATTGCTGAGAGATATGATGCGGCTGTATGAAAAATTCGGCTGTTCAATACTTGCGCTTGAAGAGGTTCCAATGACAGAAATCCATAAATACGGCGTAATAAAGGGGAATCCCTGCGGCAGCGGGGTTTATAAAATCAGCGACCTCATTGAAAAACCTGCGAGAGAAAAGGCGCCGTCCAACCTGGCAATAATAGGCAGATACATTCTCACCCCGCAGATATTCGGCGCACTTGAGAAATTGCCTCCGGGCAGGGGCGGAGAGATACAACTGACAGACGGACTCAAAAAACTTCTTAAAAAAGAACCCCTTTACGGTTATATTTTTAAGGGCCGGCGCTATGACGCAGGGGATAAGTTGGGCTATCTTAAAGCAACTATCAGCTTTGCCCTGAAAAATCCGGAGGTTTCAAAACCGTTTATCAAATATCTGCTTGATGCAGCGGCAGTGTTAGAAAATAAAGGGGTCTGGAGATAAAAATGGCAAAAGCAGTGGAAAAAGAAGAAAAAGAGCTTGAAATCCCTGACAGTCTTCCCGTGCTTCCTATAAGGGACATAGTCGTTTTCCCCTATATGATACTCCCTCTGTTTGTGGGAAGAGAAATGTCCATAAAGGCAATAGAGTATTCATTAAGCACAAACAAGATGATAATGCTCATTGCGCAGAAAGACCTTAATGCTGAGAATCCGTCGCCTTCCGGTCTCTACCATGTAGGCACCGTAGGGCTCATAATGAGGATGCTGAAACTCCCTGACGGGAGAGTCAAGGTGCTGGTGCAGGGGCTGAGCAAGGCAAAGGCAGTAAAATTTCTTAAGGAAGAGCCGTTCTTTACTGCGAGCATAGAAAAAATAACAGATACCCCGCCGGAAGAAATAACTATAGAGATTGAGGCGGTAATGAGAACTGTAAAGGAACAGATAGATAAAACAGTCTCTCTCGGCAAAACAATACTTCCTGATATTATGATTGTGATTGAAAATCTTGAAGACCCGGGAAAACTTGCCGACCTCATTGCCTCAAACATCGGATTAAAGACAGAGCAGGCGCAGGAAGTGCTTGAGATAACCGAACCTGTCCAGCGGCTGAAAAAAGTCAGTGAAATACTGAACCGGGAAATAGAGCTCCTTACAGTCCAGCAAAAGATTCAGACAGAAGTCAGGGGCGAGATAGACAAAAATCAGAGGGAATACATCCTCAGAGAACAGCTCAAGGCTATACAGAAAGAACTCGGCGACATTGACGAGCGCACAGAAGAGATAAAGGAATTCAAGAAAAAGATTCTGGAAGTAAAGATGCCTGAAAAAGTCCAGAAGGAGGCGGAGAAGCAGCTCAAGCGGCTTGCGAAGATGCACCCTGACAGCGCCGAGGCGGGAACTGTAAGGACCTATCTTGAATGGATGGTTGAACTGCCGTGGTCCAAACAGACAAAAGACAATCTTGATATAAAAGCGGCAAAAAAGGTTCTTGATGACGACCACTATGACTTAGAGAAGGTAAAGGAGCGAATCCTGGAATATCTCAGCGTAAGAAAGCTGAAAAAGGAAAAGATGAAAGGGCCTATACTCTGCTTTATAGGCCCTCCCGGAGTTGGAAAGACGTCGCTGGGCAAATCCATTGCCAGGTCGCTTGGAAGGGAATTCGTCCGCATGTCTTTGGGCGGGGTCAGAGATGAAGCAGAAATCAGAGGACACAGAAGAACATATGTCGGCGCGCTTCCGGGCAGGATAATACAGGGCATAAAAACAGCAGACACAAATAATCCTGTATTCATGCTGGACGAGATAGACAAGATTGGAACGGACTTCAGAGGCGACCCCTCATCCGCGCTTCTTGAGGTGCTGGACCCCGAACAGAACAACACCTTTGTGGACCATTACCTTACAGTCCCTTTTGACCTTTCAAGGACAATGTTCATAACAACAGGCAACCTGGTTGACACAATTCCCGGAGCCCTCCGCGACAGGATGGAAATAATCTATCTCTCCGGATATACGTCAGAGGAAAAAATCGGCATTGCAAAGAATTATCTTATCCAGAAACAGCTTGAAGAACACGGCATCACAGATAAGGTGTTGAGGATAACAGACGCTGCAGTTCTCATGACAATATCTCAGTACACAAGAGAGGCCGGCGTCAGAAACCTTGAAAGAGAGATAGCCCACCTATGCAGAAAAGTCGCAAAGAAAATAGCAGAGGGGAAACAGAAAAAATTTGTTATAACCGCGAGAAACCTTCCCAAGTATCTCGGTATTCCAAAATATCTTCCTGAAGAAGAGATGGAAAAAGACGAAGTCGGCGTCTCAACCGGTCTTGCATGGACAGAGTCAGGCGGCGATATAATCTATGTAGAGGCTACTACAATGAAGGGCAAGGGCAGTCTCACACTCACAGGCCAGCTCGGAGACGTAATGAAGGAATCCGCTCAGGCAGCCTTAAGCTATGTCCGCTCAAGGGCTAAGTCGCTCGGGATAAAGGATGAGGTCTTCGCAAAGACAGATATTCACATACATGTCCCGGCAGGCGCAATACCCAAAGACGGCCCCTCAGCAGGTATAACCATGGCAACCGCCATCGCATCCGCATTTACAGGAAAACCTGTCCGAAAGGATACGGCAATGACAGGCGAAATTACACTAAGAGGGAGGGTGCTTCCAATAGGCGGCCTCAAAGAGAAGGCTTTAGCGGCAAAGAGAATGGGCATAAACCATATCATTATCCCGAAAAGAAACAAGAAAGACCTTGAAGACATCCCCAAATATGTAAAGAAGGATATGGCCTTCATCTTTGCCGATACAATGGATGACGTGCTTAAAGCTGCGCTGAAAACCAATTCAAAAAAAAATCAAAAGTAAAAATTAATGAATTCCTTTTTTTTGAACTTTAATTTTTGCATTTTGAATTTGTTTATATGAAACTCTCTGAAATCGGCGAATTATCCCTCCTGAAAACAATCCGCAAAAGATTTGCCGTCCAATCAAAAGACGTCATCGCAGGCATAGGCGATGACACAGCGGTGATAAGACCGCCCGGGGAAAATCTGCTCGTAACCACTGATATGATGGTTGAAGGCATTCACTTTGACCTGAACCTTATAACGCCCTTCCAGCTCGGATTCAAACTCGTCTCTGTGAATGTAAGCGACATATACGCTATGGGCGGAACCCCTCAATATCTTCTTCTTGATATTGCAATGAACAGAAATAAAGAGAAATCATTTGTTGACAGTTTCCTGGACGGCATACGCCGCGCAATGAAATTATACGGAGTCTTTCTCATCGGCGGAGACATTTCTTCCTCAAGAAAAGATATGGTCCTTGCAGCAGCGCTCATTGGCAATGCGAAAAGGCATATAAGACGCTCAGGCGCAAAAATAGGGGACAGAATATATGTAACAGGGAATCTCGGGGATTCAGCATGCGGGCTGGAGATTCTTAAAAAAGCTATCAGCCATCATCCGCCTCAGGCGGAATCAGCTATCAGCAACGAACCAACCGCTAAAAGCTATCCGCTGACTGTTAAATATAAACAGAAGGGACTAAAGTGGAATACTATCGCTCCGTTGATTCAGCGTCACCTTATGCCTGAGGCAAGAAATCCAAAAGGGTTCGCTAAATATGCAGCGGCAATGATTGACTTAAGCGACGGACTCTTTATGGACCTGTCAAGGCTCTGTGATGAAAGCAGGGTTGGAGCAAGGATATTCCTGGAGCGCATCCCTGTCTCCGGCAGAATGAGGACAGTATCTTCCCTGCTTAGACTGGACGCCATAAAACTTGCCTGTTCAGGCGGAGAGGACTATGAATTGCTTTTCACGGCGCCATCTGACTACAAGCCGCGAGCCATGAGCCATGAGCTAAAAATCACCTGCATAGGAGAAATAACAAAGAGAGGCAGAGTCGTCATTGATGCAGCAGGCAGGGAATCACAACTAAAACCTTCGGGATACCAACACTTTGAAATTCAGAGATAGGCTCAGAAACATTTTATCTATTAAGGATTCTCCTCACAGACTGGCAATGGCCTTTTCCATTGGTATCTTTATAGGCATGTCTCCACTGCTGGGACTTCATACTATTCTCGGAATCGCAGCAGCTTGGATTTTCAGACTGAACAGGATTGTCACCATCACAGGCGTGTTCATCACAAACCCATGGACTATCGTCCCCATTTATACCTTCAGCGCTTATATCGGAGCCAGATGCCTCGGCTTAAAACAGGTAATACCTCAAATAAACTGGCAGCATATCACCTTCAGCAGCTTTGCGCATGAACTAAATCCCCTGCTCAAACCTTTTGTCTTTGGCACGCTGCTGATGGGTTTCATCTCGGCTGTTATCAGCTATTTTATTATTTATTATGCGATAAAAAAGGCGCGTTCCTATGGCAAATAAATTTTTCCTTGCAAGCCTGGGGTGTCCGAAAAACCTTGTTGACTCTGACGCCCTTACGGAGGAACTCATCAACAGCGGATTATCACATCTTGATAATCCTGAAAATGCAGATATACTCCTCATCAACACATGCGGGTTCATAGAGGATGCAAAAAAAGAGTCCATAGAAGAGATACTGAAGCTGGCTGAGATAAAGAAGGGGCAGAAAAAGATGCAGGATGCAAGATTCAACCCCCCTCTATCCCCCCTTAGTAAGGGGGGAATTAAAGGGGGGTATCGTGAATCGTGCATCGTGAATCATGAATCAAAAGACAATAATAAGAAGCTAATTGTCTTCGGATGTCTTGCAAAAAGGTACAGAGACGAACTTCTCAACGAGATTCCGGAGATAGACGCGATATTCGGAGTCGGAGAAGACGACAAAATAGTTGAGTACTGCAAAAATTTGCCGATTATCTCCGAGGGGGACAGTCCCGATTCTACGACTCCGCTCTGCTCCGTCCGTAAATCTGGGACAGTCCCCTCCCAAAATTTGCCAATTCACCCATTCACCCACTCACCCATTCACCCATTCAGCAGCTATGCCTATCTCAAGATTGCGGAAGGCTGCAGCAGGAAATGCACATACTGCGTTATCCCGTCAATCAGAGGAGAATACAAAAGCATCATGCCTGATGAGATTATGAAAAAAGCAGAGGGTTATATAAACGCAGGAGTAAAAGAGCTTGTGCTGGTTGCGCAGGATACCGCCTCCTACGGCAAAGACCTCAATCCGCCTGAGGCGGCTGACATTGCTGCTCTCCTCAAAGACCTCTGCTCAATAAAAGGTGATTTCTGGATAAGACTGCTCTATGCGTATCCTGCGTCAATAAAAGAAGCGCTCCTAAATGTAATTGCCGGAGAAGAAAAAATCTGCAAGTATCTGGATATGCCGTTTCAACATTCTGAGGACAGAATCCTCAAGCTCATGAAAAGAGGAGGCGGCAGAAAGGAATACTTGACCCTCATCAAAAAAATCAGGCGCGCTGTCCCTGATATTGCGCTCAGGACCACATTCATAGCTGGTTTTCCTTCTGAGACAGAGGAGGAATTTAACTCGCTTATAAAATTCATAGAGGAAGCGGAATTTGACAGGCTTGGCGCCTTTAAATATTCAAAAGAAGAAGGCACGCCCGCCTCAAGACTCAAAGGACATCTGACAAAGACAGTAAAGAACAGCAGATTTGATACAATAATGAGGTGTCAGGCAGATATATCCCTCAAGAAAAACAAGGCATTAATAGGCAGGAGATTCAAGGCTGTAATTGACGAAGTTAGTGAGGGGACAGCGGTCGGAAGACTGTATTCCCAGGCGCCTGAGATAGACGGGGTGGTAATAATGGAGGATACAAGATACAGGATGCAGGATTCAGGATACAACCCCCCTCTATCCCCCCTTAGTAAGGGGGGAATTAAAGGGGGGTATCATGCATCCTTTGAATTAAAAGTCAACCATTCACCCATTCACCGCTTCACCCATTCACCAGTCATGGTCGGCGATTTTGTGACTGTTGAGATTACAGATGTTTATGATTATGACTTAAAGGGGATTATCGTAAGATGAGAAAAATTCCGTGGCTGCATATAGTTTTGTTTATCGCTACTTTTGTTTCCACCCTTTCAGTGGGCGCGCTCCAGACACAGACAATAGAAGACATAATAAAAACTCCGTCAAAAATAACAGCCGGGCTGCCCTTTGCGCTGACCCTTATGCTTATACTCCTCTGCCATGAGCTGTCGCATTATATCGCATCCAGAAAGCACGGAGTGAAGGCAACCCTGCCCTATTTCATTCCCGCGCCTACCTTAATAGGCACACTCGGCGCATTTATAAAAATGAAATCTCCCATCACTACAAGAGAAGCGCTTATAGACATTGGCGCATCAGGCCCCATAGCTGGCTTTATAGTCTCACTTCTGGCAGTCATCATAGGCCTTCCGCTCTCCGGGATAATAGCGGCAAAGGGATTGGAAGGCAGCCTGTCTCTCGGAGACTCTCTGCTTTTCTCTTTGCTCTCTCAATTAATTCTGGGCAAAGTTCCTGAATCATACGATGTGCTTTTGCATCCCATTGCATTTGCAGGCTGGATAGGTTTTTTTGTTACAGCATTGAATCTGATACCGGTAGGACAGCTTGACGGGGGACACATTGCCTATGCCCTGCTGGGCGAAAAAAATGAGAATGTCTCAAAAATACTGGTCCTTTCCATGCTGATACTCGGCTTCTTATTCTGGGAGGGCTGGATTATATGGGCCATACTGCTGATTATCCTGGGGCTAAGACATCCTCCTGTCATGTACTGGGAAACGCCTCTGGACAGCAAAAGAAGGTTCATCAGCTGGATTACAGCAATAATATTCATCCTGACATTTATCCCTGTGCCGTTTAAGGTTATGCCGTAGGTGGAATACCCTTGATTTTTATCACAGTTTAAATCAAAATAAATAAAAAGTTAAGAGTTGAGAGTTAAATTTAAAGCCTTCCTCAGAAAACTTTTCACTTTTAACTTACAAACCAAAAGGAGACCTGCAAATGAAAGTAATTCTCAAGGAAGACGTGAAGAATCTCGGCAAGATGGGCGATATGGTCAATGTCGCTGAGGGACATGCAAGAAATTTTCTTATCCCCCAAAAACTCGCAGTGGAGGCAATCACAAAAAATATAAAGGCGCTTGAGCTCCAAAAAAAAGTCATTCAGGAAAAGGCAAATAAAGAGAAGAATTCCGCTCAGGCGCTCTCTGAGAAAATAGCGGCGCTTAACCTGACAATAAAGGCAAAGGCAGGCGAAGAAGAGAAGCTCTTCGGCTCCATAACCTCAATGGATATTGCGGCAGAGCTAAAAAACGAGGGCATTGATATAGACAAGAAAAAAATATCCATTGACGAGCCGATTAAAAGGCTCGGCGCTTACACTGTGGGCGTAAAGGTTCATCCTGACATAACAACACAACTGAATATTACGGTAATAGCGGAATAATGAAAGATACAGACCTGACGACAAACAAGCTGCCGCCTCAGAACATTGAGGCCGAGCAGTCTGTGCTCGGCGCAATCATGATAGAGAACAATGCGTTCTCTAAAGCAATTGAGATTATCTCGCATGAAGATTTCTACAGAGAATCCCACAGGAAAATTTTTGACGCGATGATAGAACTCTTTGAGAAAAATGCGCCTATTGACCTGATAACAATCGCCGAAGAACTCAGGAAAAGAAACGACCTGGACGCGGTAGGCGGAGAACCATACCTGTCCGCCCTTGCAAGCCAGACGCCCACTGCCGCAAACATAAGATATCATTCAAAGATAATCCGCGAAAAAGCTCTCCTGAGGTCGCTTATAAAATCCGCCTCTGAAATTGCAGGCAAGGTTTATGAAGACAACCTGGACGCCGACGAACTTGTTGATAATGCGGAGAGAATAATCTTTAACATATCGGACAAGCGCATAAAGGCGTCCTTTGTAACTTTGAAAGACCTGATAAAGGGCAGCTTTGAGACTATAGAATATCTCTATGATAAAAAGAGCGCAATAACAGGCGTTGCGTCCGGGTTTACCCAGTTGGATGAGCTGACCTCTGGATTTCAGAGGGGCGACCTGATAGTAATAGGCGGAAGGCCTTCTATGGGAAAAACAGCGTTCAGTCTGGATATTGCCCGTCAGGTTGGCGTTGAGCTGAAAGAACCAGTCGCAATATTCAGTCTGGAAATGTCAAAGGAACAACTGGCACTGAGAATGCTCTGTTCGGAAGCAAGGGTTGACTCCAACAGCGTAAGAAAAGGTTTCATAAGAAAAGAGGACTGGAGCAAACTCACCAATGCCGCAGGCAAACTCACAGAGGCGCCTGTCTTCATAGATGATTCCTCAAACATAAATGTCCTGGAGATGAGGGCTAAGGCGCGGCGGCTTAAACTTGAACACAAGGGATTAAGCCTTATAGTAGTGGACTACCTCCAGTTGATGAGAGGCAGAGGAGGCTTTGACAAGAACAGGGAACAGGAAATCTCCGAGATATCCCGTTCACTCAAGGGGCTGTCCAAAGAACTGCAAGTGCCTGTAATAGCGCTGAGCCAGCTAAACAGAGGCGTAGAGCAAAGGAACGACAAAAGGCCTAATCTCTCTGATTTGAGAGAGTCAGGCGCAATAGAGCAGGATGCGGACGTCATAATCTTCCTCTACAGGGATGAATTCTACAATAAGGATTCTAATGACAGGGGCAAGGCGGAAATCAATGTTGCAAAGCAGAGGAACGGGCCCACCAAGACAATCAACCTCGCCTTCTTCCCGCAATACACGAGGTTTGAAAATTACAGCGACAGGGAATACAGCGAGACAGAAGAGGTTTTTTAAAAATGAAAAGGCCGCCGGCAGTTGCAGGACAGTTTTATCAGGGCACAGCATCAAAACTGACACAGCAGGTTAAACAATACATAAACACCAACGCCGTAAAAGAACACGCAATCGGAATACTCTCTCCTCACGCCGGACTCATATACTCCGGCTCTGTTGCAGGAGAGGTATACTCAGCAATAGCTTTTCCTAAAACATTCGTGCTGATAGGCCCGAATCATACAGGCCTCGGCGCAAAGGTTTCCATGATGGCGTCAGGCGAATGGGAAATACCAACAGGCGTCTTCTCCATAGATGAAAAACTTTCACGGAGAATAGCCGCAAACACACCGCTCATTTCAAAGGATGCACAGGCGCATACCTTTGAGCATTCGCTTGAGGTGCAGCTTCCGTTCATAGCATATTTTTCAAAAGAGCCATCCGCCTCAGGCGGGCTGAAAATCGTGCCGATTGTTGTCATGTCAGCTTCTCTTGAAGAATGCCGTCTGCTCGGCGAGGGGATTGCAAAAGCAATAAAAAGCGTTATAGCGTCAAGCGTTGAGCGTTATAGCGTTGTCATAGTCGCAAGCTCTGATATGAGCCATTATGTGTCTGATGACGTCGCAAGGCAGAAAGACAGGAAGGCAATAGAAATGATTAGGGCGCTAAATCCTGAAGGACTCTATGAGGTTGTAGGAAGGGAGAGAATTTCCATGTGCGGCTATCTTCCGGCAACAATAATGCTCTTTGCGGCAAAGGCGCTCGGAGCAATTGAGGCCAGGCTCGTAAAATACGCCACATCAGGCGAAGTCAGCGGAGACTATGACCAGGTAGTAGGTTACGCAGGCATGATAGTGAAATAATGGCGGGGTGGTTAGTCTCTCCTCATAATCTGAGAAATATCTTTTAAGGACAGTGCAACAATATTTTTCCCCATCGGGTAGGATTCTTCCCCGGGGTATACAATAAATCCCTTTTTACATGACAAATCTTCGTATGCAGTCCGGAATCCCTTTGAAATAGCAGGACTTGAAGAATATTTAATCTCAACAGCGATTGCTTCTTTCCTGGAGTTTATCAGCAGGAGGTCCACCTCTGTTCCTGCGCTAGTCCGATAGAAAAAAGCCTGCCAGTTATCAGGGATAATGCCGATTATCTGCTCTATCACAAACCCCTCCCATGAACTTCCCAAAGACGGATGGCTTTGCAGGTCTTCAAAATTGCCGAGCCCTAACAGCGCATGAAGCAGTCCTGAATCACGTATGTAAACTTTTGGCGCTTTTATCAATCTTTTCTTTATGTTGGCATAATAAGGCTGCAGCTGCCTGATAATAAATGTATCCTCAAGTATATCAAGATATTTTCTTACCGTTGGAGCGGACAATCCCATGCTTCCCGCAATATTGCTTGCGTTCCATAGTGTCCCATGCGAATGCGCAAGCATGGTCCAGAACCTCCTTAGTTGAGCCGAAGGCACATGAATGCCAAGTTGCGGTATATCCATTTCAAGATAGGTCTTTATAAATGCCTCACGCCATGCGAGGCTTTCGCCATTGTTTTCTGACAGATAACTTTTAGGGAAACCTCCTCTCAGCCAGAGTTGTTTGACAGATTCATATCCTGTTTCCTTTATTATAAAGGGCGTTAACTCGTGATAAATTATCCGTCCGGCCAGGCTTTCAGATGCATGTTTCAGTAAATCAGGTGACGCCGACCCGAGGATTAAAAACCTCCCGCCGACCCTGTGCTGGTCAACCAGCGCCCGCAAAAGAGGAAAAAGGGAAGGCAGGCGCTGAATTTCATCTATAATCACAAGCGCATCCTTGAATTGGCTTAGATATAACTCGGCATCGTGCAGCTTGTTGTAATCCGATGGCAGTTCCAGATCTAAATAGACAGCCCTCTTCTTAATGCGGGTTTTTATTATTCCTGCAAGCGTGGTTTTGCCGGCCTGCCGCGGGCCTATAATGCTGACGACAGGATATGACTTTAGAGATGTCTCAATTTTTTCCTGCAATAACCGTTTAATCATACCTTGTATATTAAAATAAACTGTTTCAATTTGCAAGGTAAATGAATCTGGTGAATATTTAATAAAAAGGAGGGAATAAATTGTCTTGTCCAGCGTAGAGAAGCTGGCGGGGTGGACCCCGAGCTGCTCGGGACGACCTCCACAAAGTTATGGCGGGGTGGACGGGGCTCGAACCCGTGACCTCCGACGTGACAGGCCGGCGTTCTAACCAGCTGAACTACCACCCCAAGGCAAAAATCTGTAAAACAGATTTTTGAGTTCAAAAGTTAAGAGTTTAGAGTTAAGAGTTAAATACTTTCTGAAAAATTTCTAATTCTCAACTTTTCACTTTTAACTCTAAACTTGTAACTCCATTTTTGCCAGAGGCAAAAAATGGTAGGCGGAACAGGGATTGAACCTGTGACCCCAGCCTTGTAAGGGCTGTGCTCTCCCAGCTGAGCTATCCGCCCGAAAGAGTTATTATTAAACTATATAGGGATATACTTTGTCAAATATATTGTGATAAAATGCAGTATGCTGACGCATCAAAATCATGGTGAATTGGTGAATCGGAATTTACCCATTCACCCATTCACCTATTCACCCATTCACCCATTCACCCGTAGGGGCGGCTTCACCCTCATTGAGACAATAATCGTAATGGTCATCGCAGTCATCCTCGCTGCCGTGGTTGCTGTCAGATGGAGCCCTTTTGACACTATCAAACTCAACAGCGCAACGCGAAAGGTTGCCGCTGATATCAGATACGCGCAGAAAGTCGCAATCTCAACTCAGGCAACATACGCAGCAATTGCATTCAACACAAACGGATATACTGTATATGAGAAGTACGCCTCCATGACTATTGCCCCAAGTCCCGGCGACCCGTGCTCAGACAGCGGAGGAAGCTTCATAGTTGACTTCAGCGACGCAAGCAGATGCAGCAATTACAGCGAGGTAACAATAACCACTAACCTCACCGCTGACGTATTGCAGTTTAACAGCCTCGGCACACCCCTTGACAATACAGGCGCAGTTATTACTGGTGCTGACAAGAAAGTAACAATCACCCATAAAGGCAGTAATAAAGACATTAGTATAGGAACAGGCACAGGAAGGGTGAGCTATTGATGAGCAGGATACAAGATTCAGGATACAGGATTCAGGATGCAGAAGGCAAGATAGATGGTATAACCCCCCTCAATCCCCCCTTATCAAGGGGGGAAGTAAAGGGGGGTATCATGCATCGTGCATCGTGCATCATGCATCTTGACAATAAAGGCTTCAGCCTCATTGAGATAATTATGATAATTATTGTTGTTTCAATCGCAATCCCTGCGCTTTTAATTTTAGTTGGCGGTGAAGCAGGCCGCGGGGTTGAACCTGAGTTAAGAATAACTGCGACAAATGTGGGACAGCAATTACTGGATGAGATAATGACAAAATGCTGGGATGAAAC
>Ga0210004_1000156_pt1 | contig 38164 bp, 51 predicted proteins | sample CryGey13umfilter_FD_185450 | JGI IMG/M metagenome (GOLD analysis project Ga0210004, IMG submission 185450) | Groundwater microbial communities from aquifer in Utah, USA - Crystal Geyser 4/8/14 3 um filter (SPAdes) (version 3) | ecosystem: Environmental > Aquatic > Deep subsurface > Groundwater...
AACAATCCGCCTGCCATGCTGGAGGATGCGCTGGATAGGCAGATTGATGTGGTCATTGCGCGGTATGCGGAGTACATCATGGCAGAGGTGCTGTCGGGGTTGAAATGAAAAGCGAAGCTTACAAAGATCGAACCCGAGTGATGTCGGCCATGGGGGTGCTACTCTTATTGAGCGGTATTGCGATCGGCCTCTTGGGGCCAATCGAAATGTACTGCTTCTATCTCTTCGCGGAGGGAGGCCGCTTCCATTACGCGGGGTTTGGATTTGGCTCATTCATGTTCGGCAACATCGCAAGCCAGATCATCGGTTACTACCTGATCGCGGCAGTGCTCATTCCACTGGGCTACGGACACCTGAAACTGCGGCGCTGGGTCAGACCACTGGCGATTACCTGTCTCTGGGTCTGGTTGGTGATTGGCGCGCCTTTGATCATAGTGGTGTTCTTCATCCTGTTGGGGTCGAAAGACCTCTCGCTGCCGGTCGCCTCGATCGCATTGATCCTTCTCTGTCTCTCCTATCTGGTGCTTCCAGGATTACTCATCCGTTTCTACCAAGGCCGAAACGTTAGATTCACGCTCGAAGCCAGGGATTCTCGTCCATCTTGGATAGAAGGCTTACCAATCCCCATCCTTGTGTTGAGTTTCCTGTATGCTTTCTACGTTATCATGCTACACATACTCATCCTGTTCAATGGCATGTTCCCGGCCTTTGGGGTCTTCCGCTTTGGTCTTCAAGGGATCATCCTGCTCGATATCGCGATTGCTTGCTTGATCTGCCTCGTCTGGGGAACGCTGCGGCGGCGGCGATGGGCGTGGTGGGGAGCGGTGGTGTTCATCGGCTCGTTCACGCTTTCGACAATATTCACCCTTGCGAGGAGCAGTTACCAGGCCATTCTATCCGGGTTGGCATTCCCGGCGCGGGAACTGGAATTCCTGAGAGGGATACCGGTGCAGGGTTATCACTTCGCCGTCATGGTAGGGGTTCCCCTTCTCGCAACCTGGATCATTGCGCTTCTGGCAAAACGGCATTTTGGCAGTAGTAAGGGATAATAAATCAGGTATAATACCCCCCATGAAGCTGAACCCATCCCCAGCCCCACGCATGGATAAACCTCTCTGGTCTGGTTAGGTTCGGTTCGTCATGCCCATCAGCGGCTCCCAGACCTGGTGAGCCGCTTTTTTTTATAACCACGAAGGGCACGAAGGAACACGAAGACTCATGAACATCTCTGTTTTTGGTGGTTCCCAACCCAAAGAAGGTTCTCCGGCCTATCAAGAGGCTTATGAACTCGGCAAACTGCTCGCCGAGGCGGGACACACCGTCCTGACCGGCGGCTACATCGGCACGATGGAGGCCGTCAGCCGCGGGGCAGCCGAAGCGGGCGGACACGTCATCGGCGTGACCTGCGCCGAGATCGAGAGGTGGCGGCCGGTCAAGGCCAACGGTTGGGTGAAAGAGGAATGGCGACGGGAAACGCTGATGGAACGGCTGCAGGCCCTCGTCGAAAGATGTGATGCCGCCATCGCCCTGCCCGGCGGCCCCGGCACGTTGACCGAGATCGCCCTCACCTGGAACCTGATGATCGTCCACTCCATCCCAGCCAAACCACTGATCCTGGTTGGCGAAGGTTGGAAAGCCGTGTTCAACCAGTTCTTCGATTCGTTTTATATTTACATGCCAATCAACCAGCGCGTCTTGCTGCGATTTGCCCAGGATATCCAAACAGCGATAACGCTTATCCCCACTAAAAACGACTGACCCACAGGGTGCTTCGCGAAGTCGTTACTACTCTCTACTCTCCACTCTCTACTCTCTACTCTCTACTCTCTACTCTCGAGGTCTTTTATGTCCGACGAAAAACTCACCCCCCGCAATGTTGACTTTTCCGAATGGTACAACCAGTTGGTGCTCAAGGCCGAGCTGGCCGACTACGCCCCGGTGCGCGGCTGCATGGTCGTGCGACCCTACGGCTGGGCGCTTTGGGAAAACATCCAGGCCGCGCTGGATAAACGCTTCAAGGTCACCGGTCACGTCAACGCCGCCTTCCCGCTCTTCATCCCAATGTCTTTCCTCGAAAAGGAGAAGGCGCACGTGGAGGGCTTCTCGCCGGAGCTGGCTATCGTCACCATTGGCGGCGGCGAAAAACTCGAGGAGCCGCTGGTCGTCCGTCCCACCTCCGAGACGGTCATTGGCCACATGTACGCCAAGTGGATCAAATCCTACCGCGACCTGCCGGTGCTGATCAACCAGTGGGGCAACGTTGTACGCTGGGAACTGCGCACTAAACTCTTCCTGCGCACGCTTGAGTTCTACTGGCAGGAGGGCCATACCGCGCACGCCACTGAGCAGGAAGCGCGCGAGGAAACCCGGCGCATGCTCGGCGTCTACGCGGACTTCGCCATCAACGAGGGCGCAGTGCCAGTCATCCAGGGCATCAAGAGTGAGACCGAAAAATTTGCCGGTGCGGTGCAGTCCACCTCCATCGAGGCGATGATGGGTGACACGCGCGCCCTGCAATCCGGCACGTCCCATTTCCTGGGCCAAAACTTCGCCAAGGCCTTCAACATCCAATACCTCGACACGAACAACACGCTACAGTACGTCTGGACGACCTCCTGGGGCTTGTCCACCCGTTTCATCGGCGCCATCATCATGACCCATGGCGACGACCAGGGCCTGATCCTGCCACCCCGCCTGGCGCCCATCCAGATCGTGATTATTCCCATCTACAAGAACGACGTCGAGCGCAGCGCAGTGATGCCGGTCGTCGAGCGGATCAAGACCGAGCTGGCCGAGTTCCGCCTGAAAGTGGACGACCGCACCGAGGTCACACCCGGCTTCAAGTTCAACGACTGGGAAATGCGTGGGGTTCCATTACGCATTGAAATCGGCCCGAAGGACGTGGAAAAAGGAACGGTCGCCATGGCCCGACGGGATAAGCCCGGCAGAGAGGGCAAATCCTTCGTCCCGCAGGCGGGGCTTTCTCGGACCGTTGGCATGCTCCTGGACGAGATACAAGCCTCCCTGCTGGCGCGTGCCACCACCTTCCGCGACAGTCACATCTTCGACCCCAAGGATTACGCCGAACTGACGGAAGTCGTCCAGAACGGCTGGGCATATTCGTATTGGTGCGGTGACAACGAATGTGAAGCGAAGGTGAAGGAAGATACCAAGGCCACCACCCGCTGCATCCCCCTGGAACAAAAAGAAGAGAAAGGCAAGTGCATCGTATGCGGGAAGAATGCGAAGCGGAAGGTTTACTTTGCGAGGGCATATTAATATTGAGCGATGGCAAAGTAAGAGATGTGGTGCGGGATAGCATCCCGCACCACGGTTTCATTTGAAAGGATTGACCACTTTTACCCTTGCATAATCTTCACTATCGGACAAATCCTCCGACCAGACGATTCCGCAGTCGCTCTGCCGGGCCGATTGCAGGATCATGGCGTCCCAGAAGGAAATTCGGTAGCGTAGGTGCAATTCGATCGCGGAAACAATATCTTTGACCCCGGGGCGATGAACCTTCCAATCTGAGAAATCATGGATTACCTGTGCGGCCAGTTCTGGCGAAAGCGGAAACTCGGATTTGCGCGTGACGTTCACAAAAAATTCCTGCAAAACCTGGATGCTCACACAGCCAAACCCCGATTCCCATAGAGAAAGAAGCAGCGCTTTGGCCTGTTCGTGTTTCTCCCCCTGTGAAAGATCGTAGGCATACACCAGGATGTTGCTATCCACAAACTGGGAAGCCAGTTTATCGTTCATGGATTTCATCCCGGCTGGCAGGTTTGCGAAAGCCCAGGTTGAAGCCTTTTGCCAATAACGCCATCTGGCGTCTGCGCGCCATTTCGTATTCGGTCTCTTCCTCCAGCATCTTCTCCACCGCTTGGGTCAAAAGCCGTGAGACAGAAGACTGGCGCTGAACAGCCAATATTTTTACCCGGTGCAGGATGGGTTTGGGCAAGGAAAGAGTTATGTTTTGCATTTCCATAGTAACCTCCACGAAATTAAGTGTAGCACATAAAATCGTGATGGGCAAGGCGCAGAAGAAGGCGATTGCGAGTGTTGCAATGTGCAACCGCTCATGCTATACTTCCCGCACGAAAGGAGTTTGGGATGAATACGTTGCATGTCCGCAGTGTCCCCGATGATCTGTATCAACGCTTGCAGCAATTGGCGCAGACGCGTAACCGGTCACTGAGCGCGCAGGTCGTGATGATGTTGGCACAATCTCTGGAAGAAGAAGAGCGCCGCAGGAACCAGGCGCAGGCGTTGACCTCCATTCGCCGTCACCGCTTTACGCCACCCGCCAACTCCCTCTCCAGCCTCGACCTGCTGCGCGAGGACCGCAAGCGATGAGCAACGGAGGTTTGCGTTTTGTCGTGGACGCCAGCGTCGGGATCAAACTCTTTGTGGATGAACCGCTCTCGGAGCAGGCGCACGCGCTCTTCGCAAAACTGAGCGAAGACCCGCCCGCCGAGCTTTACATCCCCGACTTGTTTTACATCGAGTGCGCCAATATCCTGCTGAAATATATGCGCCGCTTTGGGCGCTCTTTGGAAGACTCGCAGGCTGATCTGGCAGATTTGAACACTCTGGCATTGAAGCCTGTTTCCACAGCAGAACTGATGGAAGGTGCGCTCGTGTTGGCTTCGCAGAAGAACCTGACCGCCTATGACGCCTGTTACGCTGTCCTTGCTCAACGACTGAATATTCAAATAATCACAGCAGATGAGCCAATGGCACAGGCGGTGGAGTGGGCGATCTGGCTGGGAGATTTCAAGTGAAACTATCTCAACTCTTCGGCCAGACCCTACGCGCTGCGCCTTCGGAGGCAGATGTCGCCAGCCACCAACTGCTCATGCGCGCCGGGTTTATCTGTCCGCTAGGGGCGGGGATGCTGTATAATTGACTCATGTCGCCAACGATCCATCGCGAAAAAGCCTATCGCTTTTACTTCAACAGCAGCGAAGAGCCGCGCATGCACGTCCACATAGAAGGGCAGAATGGAAAAGCCAAGTTTTGGCTGGAACCGATCATTGCGCTGGCAGATTATCACGAGCTAAAAACGCATGAATTGAATGAGATCGAACGGTTGGTACGCAAGCATGAGGAGAAATTTAGAAATGAGTGGCGTAGACATTTCCCACAATGAACTGCAAGTCCGCAGCCAGATCACCAGTATAGAAAAAGATGGGTTTTGGTTGCTGACCGGGGATGGTGAATCCTTCGTTCCCTTCTCGCTCTATCCGGCGTTTAAAAATGCGACCCTCCATCAAATATATAATTTCCGCGAAAGTCACGGCGACTTTCATTGGGATGAACTTGACATTGACATCGAACTGGATGCCTTGAAATTTCCAGAACGATTCCCGCTAAAGTACGAATAGTCGTCTTACGGAGATAGCCATGTTCCAGTTTCATGTTTGCGGTTCTAATAAAGCACACCAGGAATTGATCAATGAAGTATTTCAAATTGATGGCGAGCCAGTCCTGGTCGAAAATATCCCCGCCCAGGTATGTGACCACTGCGGGGAAGAAGTATTCGCCAGCGGCACAGTTGAAAAAGTTCGCTTATTGGTACACGGAAAGTCAAATCCATTGAAATCGGTGAAAATGAACGTTTTTGCATATGCCTAGACATCCCAGCCCAACCAAAACGCCAGACTGCCCGCGCTCCCTTCGGCGGGCAGTCTTGACAAATGGCATTCCCGTGACACTGTAGCACGTGACACCGGAACACCTTCAGGCAGACTAACATGAAGATGAGTCAATTATTCGGCCAAACCCTGCGCGACGCCCCCGCCGACACTTTGGCCAGGCTCAGTGCAGGGGCAGAAGTCGTCAGCCACAAACTGCTGGTTCGCGCTGGATTCATTCGCCAGTTGGGAGCTGGCATCTTCAGCTATTTACACCTGGCAAAGCGATCCATGACGAAAATCGAGAACATCCTACGCCAGGAAATGGACGCCATCGGCGGACAAGAGGTCGCCATGCCGGTGGTACATCCCGCCGACTTGTGGAAAGAGACCGGGCGCTGGTACCAGATCGGCTCGGAGATGGGGCGCTTCAAGGACAAGTCCGGCCACGACATGGTTCTGGCGATGACCCACGAGGAAGTGGTCGCCGACTTGGTGCGCCACGAGGTACAGTCATATAAGCAGTTGCCGCGCCTGATCTACCACATCCAAACCAAGTGGCGCGACGACCCACGTCCGCGCGCTGGGTTGATCCGCGTGCGCGAGTTCACCATGAAGGACAGCTACAGCCTGGACGCGGATTGGGATGGGCTGGATAAACAGTACCGCGCCCATTACCAAGCTTATTTCAATATCTTCCATCGCTGCGGCCTACCCGTCATTGCCGTGAAATCGGACACCGGTATGATGGGCGGCAAGCTGGCGCACGAGTTCATGTACCTGACACCCATCGGCGAGGATACCCTGCTGCTGTGCGACACGTGCGACTACACCGCCAACCGCCAGGTGGCGCGTTTCAAGAAACCTGCCGCACCCCTGGAAAAACCGAAGCCCATCGAGAAAGTCGCCACGCCCGGCGCGCACACGATTGAGGAGCTGGCAAATTTCCTCGATGTGCCGAAATCCAGGACCGCCAAAGCCGTCTTTTTCATGGCGACCATTCCTCCAGACCCTAAAGGTCTTCAGAGACCTTTAGGGTCTGGACAAGAACAATTCATCTTCGCGATTGTGCGCGGCGACATGGACTTGAATGAAACCAAGCTGGCGAATGCCATTGGGGCGAAAGAACTGCGACCGGCCACGGAAGACGAAATCAAAGCCGTTGGCGCGGTGCCAGGATTTGCCTCGCCAATCGGTCTTGTAGGGGCGACCCCTATGGTCGCCCCAGGGCGGGGACAAGCCCCGCCCCTACAAATCGTCGTGGACGATGCCATCACTTTTAGCCCCAACCTCGTCGCCGGGGCAAACGAAAAGGGTTACCACCTGCTCAACGTCAATTATGGACGCGACTACATGGCCTTCCTCGTCACAGACATTGCCGCCGCGGACGAGGGCGCGGCCTGCCCAGGGTGCGGATCAGCCATGCGCGCGGCGCGCGGGGTCGAGGTCGGCAACATCTTCCAACTCGGCACGCGCTACAGCGACGCCCTGAGCTGCTTCTTCGTTGACAGAGATAAACAAAGCAAACCGGTCATCATGGGCTCCTACGGCATCGGCGTGGGGCGTTTGCTGGCCTGTATCGCCGAGGAGCACCACGACGAGCATGGGCTGATCTGGCCGGTGGCGGTTGCACCATACCATGTTCACCTGGTCTTGCTGCGCGGCAAAGGCGATTCCAGGAGCGAAGAAATCGCCGAAAGCCTTTATCGCGAGCTGCAAGCCGCTGAAATCGAAGTTCTATTCGACGACCGCGACGAAAGCCCCGGCGTCAAATTCAACGACGCGGACCTGATCGGCTGTCCCATCCGCATCACGGTCAGCGAGCGGGCATCGAGGGCAGGCGGCGTGGAAATGAAGCTGCGACATAAGGTGGATAAGGTCATCGTGCCGCTCGATGAAACGGTAGCCCGCCTCAGGTCCGAGATCGCCACGCTGGAGGCCGAAATCGCCGCGCAAGTCGTCCCGGTGAAATACAATGTCCCTGATCACTGAACACTGAAAACTGATTACTGATTACTGATCACTGGAACATGCCCGCCATTGACCTCGGTCTCCTCAAAACTCAAACTGCCCGGTTGATCGAATCTTTCGATCAACCGGAAGCTTTTGTGCACCAACTGCACGAAATGTTCGAGTTCTACACGAACCGCACCATCCGACCGGCGCAGGCAGCCGTGCGCGCCTCCCTGCCCAGCTACCGCGTACCGAGACACGTAATGCGACAGATCGAGAGCGAATTAAAATCTCCGGCCGATCACTTTCCGTTGCAAGCCACGGCACTGGCGAGCGCCTTGTGGAAAGCCAGCTACCTGGAGACCCGGCTGTTGGCCTGTCATCTTGTAGGCTTCATCCCCCCCGCTTCAGCGATGCCATTATTCTCGCTGCTCCCCGAATGGGTGCAACAGTCCAAAGACCCGGAAATCCAGGCTGCGCTGTTGACGGACGCCTTGAAACGGTTGCGCCGCGAGAACTCCCAGGTGCTACTCCTCTTGATCGAGGACTGGCTCAAATCACCCGATCACAGGGCGCAAATTTGGGGACTGCGGGCGCTAATCCCGCTGCTCGATGAACCGGGATTCGAGAACCTGCCGGCCGTCTTCCGCATCCTGCGGCCGGCGGTCGAGACCGCCCGCCCGTCCACGCAACTGGACCTGCAGGCCTGCCTTGCCGCACTGGAGCGCATCTCCCTGACCGAAACCTTGCATTTTCTGCGTGAAGTCATCGCGGCCTCGAAAAACCCGGAAATGCTGCGCATCCTGCGGCGTATGCTGCCTACCTGCTCGCCTGAATTGCAGGCTGGTTTACGTGAGATTCTTAGAAAGCCTATGTAGTAATAGGATTGGCGATATTGTTGATGGTGTCGCTGCGAGCGATCTTTGCGAAGCAGTCTCCCAGCCTGCGAGGAGATTGCTTCGCCGCCAGAGAGCGGCGGCTCGCAACGACACCAAATTTCGTTTTCTGGTATAATCTCGCCCGTGACTGGTCCCATCGGCGGCCAAACCTGCCGGTCGGGAGACCTGCCAAAAATCTTAGTAAGGAGACGCATACGTCATGCTCAACAAGGAAGTAAAAACCAAATTAATCGAGGAGTACCACCGACACGAAAGCGATACCGGCTCGCCGGAAGTACAAGTTGCCATTATAACCAGCCGCATCAACCAATTGACCGATCACCTGCGCGCCCACGGACACGACGAATCCTGCCGCCATGGCTTGCTCAAGCTGGTCGGGCAGCGTCGCCGCTTGCTGGCCTACCTGCGCAAGGCAGAGTACCAGCGTTACCTGGTGCTGACAGATCAACTTAAGTTGCGCAGGAAGTAAAAGGATAAGTTAGCCCGAGTAGATGGGCAAATGCCCATCTACTCTTTTTATGAACCCGCCGGTTGGGAATTGAATAGCGCTGACAACGCCTCACGAACCCCCTACGATAAACATTCGTTTATTCGTTTCCCATTCGTTGTCCGTGTTCTTCAGTCCCTGACCTGGCGGGAATAAGTAGCGCAAAATTAATTTTGCGCAACAGGAGAAAATTATGAAACCCGAAACAAAACGTTACACCACATCCGTGGGTAGCCGGACGATTGCCATCGAAACCGGCAAACTGGCTGCCCAGGCCGGCGGCGCAGTCACCGTGCACCTGAATGACACGGTCGTTTTCGCGGCCGCCACCATGGGCGATGTGCGCGAGGGCATTGACTTCTTCCCCCTCACCGTGGACTACGAAGAGCGCATGTACGCTGGCGGCAAAATCCCCGGTTCGTTCTTCCGCCGCGAGGGTCGCCCCTCCACCGACGCCATCCTGACCGCCCGTCTCACCGACCGCCCGCTGCGCCCGCTCTTCCCGGATGGCATGCGCAACGAAGTCCAGATCATCATGTACTCGCTTTCCGCGGACGCTGAAAACCCGCTCGACATCCTGGCCATCAACGCCGCTTCCGCCGCCATCATGATCTCCGACATCCCGTGGAACGGCCCGGTGGCAGCCGTACGCGTCGGGCGCGTGGACGGCCAGTTCATCGCCAACCCCACCTTCCCCGAAATAGACAAATCCGACCTCGACCTGCGCATCGCCGGCACGCGGGATGCCATCCTGATGGTCGAGTGCGGCGCAGACGAAGTTCCCGAAGACATCATGGTCGCCGCGCTGGAATTCGGCCACCAGGCCATCCAGCCGCTGATCGAATTGCAGCGCCAGATGCAGGTTGAGATTGGCAAGCCCAAGCGTGAAGTCACTTTCTTCGTGCCGGATGCCGACCTGCGCAAGAAAGTATTCGAGCGCGTCAGCGGCGCAATCAGCAGCCTGCTCGACAAGCCCCTGACGAAGAATGAATTCTACGGCGGCATGACGACGCTCAAAGACGGAATCGTTGCCGAAATGTGCACCGTGCCAGACGAAGCCAACGCAACGGACTACCCGACGCCGGCTTCCGTCCGAGAGGCCTTCGACCAGGCTGAACAGACCCTCGTGCGCGAGCGCATCCTGAACCTGGGCAAACGCCCGGATGGCCGCGCCCCGACCGAGATCCGCCCGATCTGGTGCGAGGTCGGATTCAGCCCGCGCGCGCACGGCTCCGGCCTATTCACGCGCGGCGAAACCCAGGTGCTAACCCTGGCCACGCTCGGCACGCTGCGCGAAGCCCAGGAGATTGATACGCTCAGCCCAGTGGATACCAAGCGTTACATGCACCACTACAACTTCCCGCCCTTCTCGACGGGCGAGACAAAAATGCTGCGCGGCCAGAGCCGGCGCGAGGTCGGGCACGGCGCGCTGGCCGAGCGCGCCCTCGAACCGGTCATCCCGTCCGAGGAGACATTCCCCTATGCCCTGCGGCTGGTGTCCGAAGTATTGGCCTCCAACGGCTCGTCCTCAATGGCCTCCGTCTGCGGTTCCACGCTGGCGCTGATGGATACCGGCGTGCCGATCAAAGCGCCGGTGGCCGGCGTGGCGATGGGACTGGTCAAGGAAGGCGAACGTTATCAGATTTTGACCGACATCCAGGGCGCCGAAGATCACCTCGGCGACATGGACTTCAAAGTAGCCGGGACAACGAATGGCATCACGGCCCTGCAAATGGACATCAAGATTACCGGTCTAAGCACGGAAATTATGAAGCAGGCGCTGGAGCAGGCGCGACAGGCGCGGCTCTTCATACTGGATAAAATGTTGGAAGTCCTTCCCGCCCCGCGCCCGGAACTCAAGCCGCACACCCCGCGCGTCACCACCATCAAGATCCCGGTGGATAAGATCGGCGCCATCATCGGCCCCGGAGGCAAGAACATCCGCGCCCTGCAAGAAGAAACCGGCACCCGGATTGACATCGAAGAAGACGGCACGGTGTACATCGCTTCCGCGGATGGGGAAAAAGCACAGCTCGCGCGTGAACGCATCGAGGCCGTCACCGAGACTCCGCAGGTCGGTCGCATTTACACCGGCAAGATCGTCCGCATTGCTGACTTCGGCGCATTCGTCGAAATCCTGCCCGGCACGGACGGCATGGTGCACATCTCGCAGCTCGACAGCGAGCGCGTCGAGAAGGTCGAAGATGTTGTCCGGATGGGCGACGAGATTACCGTCATGGTCACCGGCATTGACCCGATGGGCAAGATCCGCCTCTCGCGCCAGGCAGTGCTGGAAGGCTGGACGGTCGAAGAAGCCCAGGAACGTGACTCGCGCAAGAGCGGCGGAGGCCGCCCGGGCGGAGGTCATCCCGGCGGCGGACGCCCCGGAGGCGACCGGCGCGGAGGCCGCGACGACAACCGTAGAGGCGGCGGGTATAACCGCAGATAACATCAACCTTGCGAAGGTTCAGAACCTTCGCAAGGTTTTTCATTCCAAATGTGAGCGATGAAAACTATTCAACTGACAATTGACGAAACCTTGTTGACGGCGGTGGATGAGGCAATTAAAGCCCTGAACACCACGCGCTCCGCCTTCATCCGGGAGGCTTTGTCGCTGGCCTTGCAGCGCTGTAAAATCGCGCAATTCGAGCAAGAACATGCCGAAGGCTACGCCCGGCGCCCTGTCGAGCCTGGCGAGTTCGACATGTGGGAAGTAGAGCAAGTCTGGGGGAATTTGTGAGCGATAGAGACCGTTTCATTGCCGCGCTGGAACGTTACGAGCTGATGCTCGACGTGTGGAGGCGGGAAGGGAATTATCCGGCATAGTTGCTTGACTTTTCGGGAGGGGTAATTATAATGATACTCAAATGAACTACTTGAGGAAGGATAAGATACGAAATGTCTAACACTGCCATACTGCAAATCGTGTTTCCGAAAGACTTGCTTGCGCTCCTCGGCGCACAGCCCCAAGCCGCTGAAACAGCCAAGGAACTTATCATCCTGGGGTTGTATCAGGAAAACCGCATCTCTGGCGGCAAAGCTGCCGAACTGTTGGGCCTGACCAAGCACGGCTTTGTCTCGCTCCTGGCACGCAAAGGCATGGACTATTTTCGTCTTACGCCCGACGAGTGGGCAGAGGAGGTAGCCGCCGTCAAAGCGTGGAGCGCCAGTCATGCCTGAAATCGTCTCTAACACTGGACCGCTCATTGCTCTGGCGAGCATTGGTCAATTCGATCTGTTACGAAATCTCTTCGGCAGAATTATCGTTCCGCCTGCCGTACGCGCCGAAGTCCAAGACAAAACCAGCCTGGCAGCGTTGACCGCCGCCAAGTGGATCGTCGTTCAACCCGCACAGGACATGCTGGCTGTGCAATTGCTAAGAGATGAACTCGATGCCGGTGAAAGCGAAGCCATCATCCTGGCGCGAGAACTCGACGCTGACCTGGTTCTGATTGACGAACGTGCGGCCACGCGCAAAGCGCGGGGGGTCGGTTTGCAAGCCATCGGCACATTGGGTGTACTCCTTATGGCAAAGGACAAAGGACTGGTGGCTGTTCTCAAGCCCTTGCTCGACAACTTGCGCCGCGCCGGTTTTCGCATGAGCGACGATCTCTACGATGAGGTTCTTGACAGTGCTGGCGAAACTGGAGGTTCCACGCATAGGTAGGAAGGAATGACACACATCGGAGGATGTGATCGCCTCGGCGCGCTACGCCCTCCGCCACAGGATGCCGGGCGGGGGCTACATTTTTTCGACCAGCAATTGTATTTACACAGGCATGCGGCTGGAACGCTACGAGTTGCTGCTCGACGTGTGGAGGCGGGAAGGGAATTATCAGGCATAGCTGCTTGACTTTTCGGGTGGGGTCGTTATAATGGTGCACAGAGGTAAATTCCAACCATGCAAACAAAAACGATCACCCGTCAGCAGGTAATTGATCTGGTAATGAATTTACCAGCCGAGCGCTTGACCAGCATCTATGATTTTGCGCGCTTCGTCCAGTCCCATCCTTTGGAGTGGACACAGACGGCCGACATTTTCGGTGAAACCGAGGACGAGATTCGCGCCGACGAAGAGCAGTGGGATCAACAGTTTGCAGCATCTCGCGACGAGCTGAGGACAATCGCCCGTGAAGCCGCTGCAGAATATCGCGCGGGTCGAACCAAGCCAATGGAATTTACGCCCGAAGAACGCTGAGTCCGATGAAGTCACACACGGAAGCGCGGTTTTGGAAGTTCTACGACAACTTGCCAAAAGACATTCAGCGGAGTGCAGACAAGGCCTACAAATTGTGGCAGAGCACCCCACAGCATCCCAGTTTACATTTCAAACGAATTGACCCGCAAGATCCAATCTACTCGATCAGGGTTGGCAAGAAACATCGCGCCTTGGGGTGGTTGGAAGGCGACACCGTTACCTGGTTTTGGATTGGCAGCCATGCCGATTACGACAAACTCCTGAAGCAACGCTAACAGTGATATATGATTATCAAAAACGACCGCTATCCTGATCTCGTATGTGTGCGTGCCGTAAAACCTTTGGATGGTTTGCGTGTCCATGTTGTTTTTACCGATGGCTCCGAGCGCGACATAGACCTCGAACCCTACCTGCATGGCCCCCTCTTCGAACCAATTCGCCGCAATCGCAAATTGTTCGGCTTGGTTTACGTTGACCCCGATTCTGAGACGCTGACCTGGCCCAACGGCGCGGACATTGATCCGGATGTGTTGTACTACGACGGTAATCCACCGTGGGCAGTAGAGGAGGCGTCCGCGAGGCAGGCAGCGGTTGTTACTGCGTCTGACACTCGATAGATGCGATCGAATCGGCGCGCTACGCCCTGCGTCACGGGATGCCGGGCGGAGGCTACATTTTCTCGACCCGCAACTGTATTTATACCGGTATGCGGCTGGAACGCTACGAGTTGATGCTCGAGGTATGGAGGCGGGAGGGGAATTATCCGGAATAGTTGCTTGACTTTTATGGTTGGGTCATTATAATGAGTCGCAGTCGGCGGCGCTTGCCACGCCGCGTGATTTGGCGTAGAATGAGCACAGACGAGGAGAATGTGTAATGACCACAATCACTCTAAAACGCCAATTTATCACCGACGCCAATGGCCAGCCGGTCGGTGTGATTATTCCATTGGAGGAATTCTCGATGGTAGAAGAATTGTTGAACCGGCAGCCCGTTACCAGCGAAGAAAAGAACATCGCACAGATGGAGCAAGCCTCCCAAGATCATCTCTTTATGGCAGATTTGCGCGAGACGATGGAGGCATTTGCCGGGGCTGACGCCGAATGGTGGGAGCCAGCTCAATGACGTACCAATGGCATGTGTTTCTGGCCTCGCTGGAGCCAGTGCAGGGCGCGGAACAAGCCGGTCGGCGTCCGGTTCTGGTAGTCAGCCGGGAGCGGATCAATCAATTGTTACCGGTGATCAATGTTGTGCCACTGACATCGCGCAAATCCGCTGCACGGGTCATTTACCCAAACGAAGTCTTGTTGCCAGCCGGAACTGCTGGCTTACGAGTTGATTCGATTGCCTTGTGCTATCAGATTCGCACGCTGGACAAAAACCGGCTAGAACAAGATATGGGTGAACTAACCGACGCTGCCCTGCGCCGGGCCATCCACGACGCGATGCGGTTTCAGTTGGATATGTAGGTTACGTGGCGAGAATATGGCGCGCTGGACACGGGCACGGACAAGGAAGTGATCGAATCGGCGCGCTACGCCCTCCGGCATGGGATGCCGGGCGGGGGTTACATTTTCTCGACCAGCAACTGTGTCTACACCGGTATGCGGCTGGAACGCTACGAGCTGATGCTCGAGGTGTGGAGGCGGGAAGGGAATTATCTGGCATAGTTGCTTGACTTTTCGGGAGGAGTCATTTTAATGATTATCAGCGGCCAGGATGGTTTTACATAATAAGCGGAGAATCTCTTGAGTTATGCACAAAAAAAGATAAAGTTGGGTGTCGAAAACCAATATTGGCGCGAACGCCGCTGGATCGTATATTTATGCCGCTATTAAACACACCGAGCTCGTATAAACCCGGCATTAAACATACCATGCTCGTAGAATCACGAGTTCGGCGCACCGGCTCCACAGAACCGAGATCGACCGTTCGCCCGGGAGGAACCATGTCCACGAAGAAGCTCTCCTTCATCGCCAAACCCCTATTACTCGCTGCCCTACTCGCTGGCTGCATGTCTGCGCGAGCAACCGAGACCCCGGTAGTTGTTTCCGCCGACTCCTGTGCATCCGCGGCAACTTTGAAGGATCCTCCCTTGGATTCCGCGTTCACAAGCGACGCGGTCCTCGGTGGAGGCAAAGTTCAATCCGGGGAGTTCCAATTCGAGGCGTACCTGTATTGCGATCCCAATCTGGTCCCAGATGCCTCCGCGCCCGAATCCACCAGCGCAATAGCAGGCCTGGGAGTACACACTGCCTGGCGATACGACGGTGCTAATATCCCAGGCGCCGTCACTCTGGAATGGGGCTTCGGCGAACAGGCCCAGCCGAGTGGCGGTTGGGACGGTGGTCTGACGCGCGGATCAATGGGTACATTCACAGGTGGACTCAACTCCCTGGAGGCGACATCAGCCATTGCCCAGGACAAGCCACTGCGACTCACCTTTACCGTTAAGGCCACCGAAGTACAGGCCGGCGCAGTCCTCTCCTTCGAATTGGTGCCCTCCAGTGATGGATACGTCCCAACAGACATCCGGCTCGAGAGCCAACCGTAGATCATCACCATCCGGTGCGCCTAACAACTCGATGGAGCCGACCCGGCCAGCCAGGCGTCGATTTCAGCGCGACACTAGCCTTGGCTGGCCGGGCGGCTCATCGCGAGGCCGTTAGCCAGCCCCGTTCATTACCCTGCTAGCAGGGCTTCCAGCCTAGCCTTCACACCCGGCCATTCTCGGTCGAGAATGCTGTAGTAAACCGAATCGCGAAACCCCCCATCCGCTAAAATGTAGTGATTGCGAAGTACGCCTTCCCGCGCTGCGCCCAGGCGCTCGATAGCCCGTAAGGAGCGTAGATTGCGCGCATCCGCCTTGAACTGCACGCGGATGCAGCCCAGCGTCTCGAAGGCATGTTTCAGCAAAAGATATTTGCACTCGCTGTTGACCGCCGTGCGCTGGAATTCGGTTGCGTACCACGTCCCGCCGACCTCCAGGCTGCGGTGCGGCGGGCGGATCTCCAGGTAGCGCGTCGCGCCGATAGCGCGTCCGCTTGCAAGATGGATGACCGCAAAGGCCAGGTCGGCGCCGGCTGCCTGACGCGTAAGGATATCGCGCACCCAGGCCAGCATCTTCTCCTCGTCCTCGGGATAGGCATACAACATGTAGCGCCAGATACGCTCGTCGTGGGCAGCGACGGTCAGATCCGGCACGTGCTGCTCTGAAAGCGGCTCGAGCCGGACAACACTTCCGGTCAATGTGACGGGGGCTATTTCCACTTCACTCCTCACTCATTACGTTTCACGTCTCACGTCCCACGTCTCACGTCTCCCTTCCCCCGCGTCGGCAAATAGGGCATCCCCGGCCCCTCCACGCCCATCAACTCGGACAGCGCGGCGCGCATGGCAACGCGGTCGTCCCAGGGATATTCGGTCGTGCCGAAGCACATGGACTGCTCGTGACCCTTGCCGCAGGCGATGACGATATCGCCCTCCTGCGCCAAGCGGACCCCGAACCTGATCGCCTCGCCGCGGTCGGGGACGCGGAAGAAAGTCTCTCCCTCCGCCCCGCCCTTCGAGCGAGCGCCGTTTGCCATTTCTTCGAGAATGGCCTCCAATGACTCGGTGCGCGGGTCTTCGGCAGTCAGCACGGTAATATCAGCCAGCTCCGCAGAGACTTCCGCCATCATGCGGCGCTTCTCGCGGTCGCGCAGACCAGCCGAGCCAAAGATGGCAATGATGCGGCCTTTTTTTTCACCGCGAAGCAACGAAGTACGCGAAGTTTTTTTATTCTTCGCGAAGGTTGATCTTTCTTCGCGGCCTTCGCTTCTTCGCGGTAAGATATTAAGCATCCCACGCACGGTCTCCAATGCCACGCGCAGGGCGTTGGGCGTGTGGGCAAAGTCCACGATGGCGGTGAAGGGCTGGCCGAGTTCGATGCGCTCCATGCGGCCCGGCACGCCAGGGAACGCGGCGATGCCGCGCGCGGCAGTTTGCGGGTCGAGGCCGAGACCGGCGACAGCAACCGTCAGCGCGGCCAGGCAGTTGGAGATGTTAAAGGCTCCGATCAGCTTACTGTTAATGGCTACACGCTGTTCATCGTTTTTTATGGTAGCCGATTGCGCTACCATTATCGTAAACTGAAACCCTGAAGCCTCGTAGACGATGTTTTCAGCGCGCACGTCCGCCCTCTCCCCCAGTCCATAGCTGATGGCAGATGGCGGATGGCGAATGGCGGATGGCGGATGGCGTATGGCAGATTGGATGATAGCGGAAAGATATTCATAGGAAGAGTCGTCGCGGTTAAGGACCGCCAGTCGCGGGTTGCCTTGCTGCTTGACCTGCGTCTCCGCCAGTGACTGGAACAGGCGGGACTTGGCGGCGCGATAAGCCTCGTATGAACCGTGATAATCCAGGTGCTCGTGGGTGATGTTCGTCACCACGCCGATGTCGAACTCGCAGGCGTCCACGCGGTACTGCGCCCAGCCGTGCGAAGTGGTCTCCAACACGACGTGCGTCAGACCGGCATCCACCATCATGGATAGATAACGCTGAACGTCAGGAGCGTCCGGCGTAGTGACGTGGAAACCGGTATCCAGCACCTGGTCGCCGATGACGGCGTTCACGGTCGAGATCATGCCAGCCTTGATTCCGGCGGTCAACATGATTTGGTAAAGAAGATTGGTCGTGGTCGTTTTGCCATCCGTGCCGGTGACGCCGATCATGGTCAACTTGCGGGCCGGGAAGCCATAAAAGGCCGCCGCGAGATGAGCCAACGACTGGCGGGAATTTCCCACCTGGATGTAGGGGACCGCGAGACCAGCCAACGTCTGCTCACCAACGACCGCGGCCGCGCCTTTGGCAATCGCGTCTGGAATGTATTTGTGGCCGTCGGTTGCGCCGCCGGTACAGGCGACGAACAGCGCGCCCGGCTGGACCTGGCGGCTGTCCGCGGTGATCGCGGTTACAGGACAGTCCACCCCACTCGAACCCTTGTAAGTGAACGGGAATGAAGAAAAAAGGTCAGACAGCGAAATGGGTGACAACGAATTGGGGGACAACGAATTGGGGTACATGCAATAGTTTTACCACAAAGACACGAAGGCACAAAGAATTTCGCCTCTTTGTGCCTTCGTGGAGAATGCGTGATTGGTTCAGCGCAGACTCTGGCGCAGGCCTTCGAGCTTTCCAGCGACGGAGTCGTCCAGCACCTTGTCGCCCACGCGGATCACCAACCCACCCAAGATGGCAGGCTCCACGCGGAAAGCAACCGTCGCCTGGCTGCCCACCTTGCTCAAAATGTCTCGCTTCAAGATCGTCTGCTCGTCCGCCGTCAACGGCAGAGCACTGGTTACTTCAGCGGATGCGCCGGTGAGCTTCTCACCTTCCAGAATGACGACCTTGCCCGATTTGACGCCAGAGAAAAATCCTTCCAGGAGAGCGTGCTGGCGTTTCTCGTCCAGCGCCTCGCCAACGAGCTTTTGCGCGGCAGCGATTGCCAAGGCAGCCACCTGTCCGCGCAAGTCGCTGAGCATACGATTGCGCTCTTCCGCAACTTCGGCCAGATTGGATTCGCGCTCTTTGACGATCTCTTTTTCGGCTTCAACCTTGACTTCGAGCATAACCTTGTCGGCCCGTTCCGTAGCCTCGTTCACGATATGGGCGGCTTTGGCCTGTGCCTCAGCAATAATCTTGGCGGCATCCTTTTCGGCGTTGGCGCGCGCTTCTGCGGCTACGCGGGCATCTTCCTGACCCTGTGCAATGGTATTGCGCCGTTTCTCCAGCATGGCCGCCAGCGGAGCAAACAGCCACTTGCGCAGGATGACAAAGACGATCAAGAAGCTGAGAATCTGAAGTAACAATAAACCAGGATTGATCCCAAGTTCTCCCATGACCAGCCTCCTACTTGGCGACGAAGAGCAAAACCAGCGCCACTACAAGAGCGTAAATAGCCACTGCTTCAGCAAACGCAATAGCCAGGATCATGTTGATCTGGATATCGCCGGCCGCATCGGGGTTGCGGGCAATGCCTTGCATCGCACCGCTGCCCAGGATGCCGATGCCAAGCCCGGCGCCCAGCGTACCGACCATTGCCAAACCAGCCCCTAAAAACTTGGCCGCTAATACAATTGCCTGCTCAAGAGAGTATTCCATTTTATGCCCAATCTCCTTTCAATGTCTGTTGAGAAAATATCTGGTTCTCTGGGAATCGCTGTGACAGATCACCGCATATGCTGGTAGGCGTAGCACAAATTAGCAATTTGTCCCACATTTGCTGCTGCATCACGGCAAATCCCAATGAGACAAATATCTATGCGTGAACCTCTTGGATCTTACTGTGTTCATCAGCATGTTCGCCATGGCCCTTCGTAGCAATGGCGATAAACACCATGGTCAGAACGCCAAAAACCAGCGCCTGGATGACACCAAAAAACAGTTCCAGGAAATACAAGCCGAACTGGCTGACCGGCAAGAGCGTCCCCAGCACGACCACCAGGACCGCGCCGCCAAACATAGAGCCGAGAAGACGGAACGAGAAAGAGATGATTTTGGCGAATTCCGATATGAACTCAAGTATACCGACGAAAATATCAATAAATGGATTGATCGCGTCGAACGCGTTCACATCCCGCTTCACCCACATTTTGAAAAACCGACCAAAGTTCAAGAATTTGCCAAAGTATCGCGGGCCATTGGCTCGCACCCCAAAGACCTGTACCATGAATACTGCGATGAGCGCCAGCGATGCAGTGAAGTTCAAATCCGTAGATGGGGAACGGAAGAATGGGACAAGTTTATATGCATTGGTTGTGGTCTCAGTTGCCGTCAATCCGACCAAACCGGGGATAATGTCAATTGTCGTATGTCCCGTCTCACCACCTGTCGAATGCTCGATCAGACCAATGCTTTCCATGCCGGGAAAGAGCTTGAGCAGGTTTGCCGTCAGCACGAGGGTGATAATCGTAGCGACCAGTGGAAATACCTGCCTGGCCCATTTTTTGCCAACCGTCTTCTCGACAAGAGTGTAAATGGCTCCAAAGATTGTCTCGAAAATGGCTGCGATGCCTTTCGAAGGCGAACCGTCCGCGCGGATGCCTCGCCCGGCAGCCAGCGCCAAGCCGATGACAACTAAATCCACAATGACAGTCGTAACGAGTGTATTCGTAAGTGTAAATCCCCCAAGCAGGGGCAAAGCCGCTAAAGTCTCGCCCTTGAGCGAGACCTCTGGCCGGGCTGGTTTCAGCAGCACTCCCACCACGCCGACGGCAATCAGAAGCAAGACAACCAGCCAGCGGGTGATATGGATGTGTTTCTTCTCACGAGTTGTCACGCGCGTCTTCCTCCACTTGAGTTCTTATATCCTGAAGCGAACCAGGTACTGCATCTTTGATTTGCCTTTTCGCCCGGCTGACCAACCAAAAAATGAATACCCACGTCAGGGGAACGCTAGCCAGGATGAGCAAAATGACAAACATCCCGTTGGTCGCAAAGACGCGATCCAGCCATAGCCCGGCCAGCAAAGCAACAAAAACAATCACGAATGTAAAGCAACCAACCTGAATGGCAACGTTGGCCAAATATCGGGTCGCTACCGACCGAGAAAGTGACTTTTTCTCTGTTTCCGACTGGCTCATGGCAGCGGAATTATAACACGAGGGTTTTCGTGCCGTCTAGAACAAATTCATCGCCGCGCCAGTGGCGATTCCAAACCAGGGAGCGAAGATCACACCGACCGCGATAATGCCAATGGTGAGGACCGTCAAGGCAATGGCATAGGGACGCGAGAGTGGGATCGGGTGTTTTTCCTCTTCCTCGCCTTCCATCCGATACAGATAGACATACTTCAGCACTGTCATATAGTAGTATAGGCCAATAATCGAATTCAACACACCGACCACCGCTAGCCAGACCCAGCCCTGTTCGATGGCCGCCGCAAAGACGAACACCTTGGCGACAAAACCGCCGAAGGGTGGCATCCCTGCCAGCGATAGGAAGGCGACCATCATCATCAAAGCCAACGTGGGCGCACGGCGACTGAGTCCATAATAGGCTTTCACGTCATCCGAGCCGGCCACGTGACCAAAGGCAGTGACGATGCCAAAGGCCGCCAGGTTGGTCAGGATGTAGGCAATCAGATAAAAGACCGTGCTGGCCGCGCCCAACTGAGAGAAGGCAACCACGCCGATCATGGCGTAGCCGGCGTGGGCAATGGATGAGTAAGCAAGAAGACGCTTGATGTTCTTCTGCGCCAGGGCGATCAGGTTGCCGACCGTCATGGTCAGGGTCGCCAGGACAGCCAGGATCAGGCTCCAGTTGGCCGAAAGGGAGGGGAATACAACCGTGAAGAGGCGCAAAATGACCGCAAACCCGGCCGCCTTGGAAGCCGTGGACAGGAAACCGGCAACCGGCGTGGGCGCGCCCTCGTACACATCTGGCGCCCAGAAATGGAACGGGAAGAGCGAAACTTTGAAGGACAGTCCGACCAGGACGAGGAAAATGGTCCCAAGCGCAAGCAGGCTAAAGGTCGGGAAAGAGGCGGCCAGCGCGTAGAGGCTGGTCTCGCCAGAGAAACCGTAGAGCAGGCTGAAACCGTACAGCATCACAGCCGAAGTCAACGCGCCGAAGAGCAGATATTTGAAACCCGACTCGGTGGATCTTTCGTCGCCGGTCAGGAAACCGGCCAGGATGTAAAGCGGGATGGAGGTTGTCTCGATGGCCAGGTACAGCATCACCAGGTCGGCGGCGGAGGCCATCAGAGACATGCCCAGTGCCGCGACCAGGAGCAGGAGGTAGGCCTCGGCGCGGCGTCCGACCTGTTCCACGTCCATCATGAAAAGTGCAGTGATGGCCGCGCCAAAGATGAAGAGCATCTTGAAGGCAAAGCCCAGCAAATCGTAGCGCAACATGCCGCCGAAGACGAGAACCGGGGCCGAAGGACGAGCGAGCGCCAGACTGACGGCCAGGACGACCAGCAGGCCACCGGCGGTCAACCAACCCAGGTTCAGGCGGCGGTTCTCTTCCTTCCAGAACGGATCGAGGACTAAAACCAGGACGCCGAGCGACAATAAGAGTATCTCTGGCAGGATGGCGAGGATGTTCGAGGGGACAAAAGCAGTCACTTATGCACCTCCCAGAAGGCTCAACAAATGCTGGACGCCGGTCTGCACCCAGGGCACCATCAAGGAGGGGAACAGACCCAGCCCGATCATGATGACGCACAAAAAGACCAGAGCGACTTTATCCTGGACGGCGACCGGCCCGATGTGGCCCTCGAATTCAGCCGGCATACTACCAAAGAAAACGCGGCGGATAACCAGCATGATGTATGCAGCGGTCACGATAATGGAGATGGCTGCGATGATCGCCACCAGCGGCCTGACCTGCCAGATACCCATGAAGATGGGGAACTCAGCCACGAAACCGGAGAAGCCCGGCATGCCCATCGAAACCAGACCGCCGATGATGAAGGCCACGGCTACCAGTGGCATGGGTTTGACCATACCGCCCAATCTCGGTATGTCTCTGGTGTGAGCGCGGTCGTAGACCATGCCGACGGCAGCAAAGAAGAGAGCCGTCATCACGCCATGCGAGAACATCTGCACCCCCGCGCCGGTCAGGCCGACGCGCGTCAGCGTGGAGAAGCCCATCATCACCAGCCCCATGTGCGAAACCGAAGAGAAGCCGATGACGTATTTGAAATCGGTCTGCACCATGGCGATGAACGCGCCATAGACGATGTTGACCAGGGCCAATCCCATGATGAGCCACGACCAGGATTTCGCCCCCTCCGGCAACAGCATGATCCCAACCCTCAGGGCGGCGAAGGCGCCCAGCTTCATCAAGACGCCGGCGTGGAACATCGAGACGGCGGTCGGCGCGGCGACGTGTCCGTCCGGCGACCAGTTGTGAAAGGGGAAGATGCCGCCCAAGACAGCGAAACCGAAGAAGACGAATGGGAACCACAATTTCTGGAAGCCAGGCGAGAAAGCCGCTTGCTCCAAGGCCAGCATGTCGAAGGTGTGCAGACCACTTTGCCAGTACATCACCAGCGCGCCGATCAGGGAGACGACCGAGCCAATGAACAGGTAAAGGGTCAGCTTCATGGCCGCGTACTCGCGCGTCTTGATCCAGCCCCAAATTGAAATCAGCAGATACATCGGGAAGACGGCGATTTCGTAGAAGAAAAATAACATGAACAGGTCGAGGGAGGCGAACACGCCGAACACACCGCTGGCCAGGATGAACAAAAAGGCGAAGAATTCACGCGGGCGGTCGTCCAGGCCCCAGGAGATCAGCACACCGGTAAACATGACCACGCCGGTCAGCAGGACGAGCGGCGCGCTCATCCCGTCCACGCCGAAGTGAAGGCTGATGCCGAGCATCGGCATCCAGTTGTATTTCTCGACGAACTGATAACCGGCCACAGCCTTGTCGTAGCTGAAATATACCCACAGGGAAAGGAGCAGCGCAAGAGATGCCGCAGCCAGCGCCGTGACGCGGATCTCGTTCTTGCGCTCGGACTTTATCAGCAAGATCAGCATCGCTGCGGCCATTGGGGTGAAGACGATGACGCTTAGGATCGGAAATTGCATGAGTCACCTCGGATATAGAGAGAAGAGAGTAGAGATTAGAGAGTAGTTCACTATTCTCGACTCTCTACTCTCTGTTCTCTTTAAAACAACATCATCACAGCCTTATTGATGACATCCAAAATCCAAGCCGGCCAGATACCAATCATCAGCATGAGCACCATGAGCGGCGCCATGACGACAATCTCACGTACGTTGATCTCGGTCAAGCGGTGCTCACCATGCGCCCAATGCTCGTTCAGCGGGCCGTGCAAGACCTGTTTGATGCTCTTGAGAATGTAGGCGCCGGTGAAGAGCAGACCCAGCATGGCAATGGCCGTATAGACTGTAAGGATCGGCCAGGCGCCCCGCACGACCAGGAATTCTGAGACAAACCCATTCAGGCCGGGCAAACCAAGCGAAGCCATGGAGGTGAAAAGCAAGATGCCGCCATAGATTGGCACCAGCGGGAAAAGGCCGCCAAAATCGTTCAGGTTGCGGGTGTGCGTCCGCTCGTAGATCACGCCGACCAGGAAGAACATGCCCGCCGCCGAGAGACCGTGGTTGAACATCTGCAAGACCGCCCCGTTCAAGGCAATATTCTTGCTCAAATTGAGGGCCACATCCGGGTTGTTCAACCCGACTTTGGCGGCTGCGGCAATGCCGAGCAGCACAATGCCCATGTGATTGACGGACGAATAGGCCACCAGCCGCTTGAAATCCGTCTGACCGTAGGAGGCGAACGCGCCGAATACGATTGCCATCACCGCCAGGAAGGCCAGCGCGCCGGCAAAGCGCTGCGCTTCAGCCGGGTAAAGCGGCAGGACCAGTCGCAGGAAGCCGTAAGCGCCTAGCTTTAACAGCACGCCGGCCAGGATCATCGAACCGGCCGTCGGCGCCTCGGTGTGGGCATCCGGCAGCCAGGTGTGGAACGGCCAGACCGGCACTTTGACCGCAAAGGCGACAACGAATGCCCAGAAGGCAATCGCTTTGACCGTTGCTACAGGCAGACCCATCACAGTCCCCTCGAGGGCATTCCACTTCAGATATAACGAGGGCAGGTCATAGGTCTGGAAAAGCACGCCCAGCATCTGGATGGCCAGCAACAGGCCGAGGGAACCGGCCATGGTGTAGATCATGAACTTGAGCGAGGCATAGTTGCGCGCCTGCATCTTGACCTTACCCCACAACACGCGTTCGCCCTTCTCGCTGCCCCACTGGTTGATCAGGAAGTACATCGGCACCAGGCCAATTTCCCAGAAGACGAAGAAGATGAGCAAGTCAAGCGCCAGGAAGACACCCAACATGCCCGTTTCCAGGAGCAGGAACAAGATCATGTAAGCCTTGACGCGCTCCTTGATGCTGAAGGAAGCCAGGATCGCCAGCGGCGTCAGCAGCGTGGTCAACAGGACCATCGTCAGGGAAAGGCCGTCCACGCCGACGTGGAGGGTGGAGTGGATGGCCTCGTACCAGGGATACTGTTCGACGAACTGGAAACCGGAAGCGGACGAGTCGAAGCGCATCCACAACAGGACGGAAAGCCCGAACGGGACCAGGCTGGCGACCAGCGCCGTCCAGCGGATGGCTTTCACCTCGTCCTTAGGCAGGAAGAGGATGACCAGCGCCGCCAGGACGGGGAAGAAGAGGATGAGGGTCAAAAGGTGACTGCTGAGAAAGTTCATCCCTACACTCCTCCAATCAGAAAGTAGTACAGCACAGCGAAAAGCACCACCACTATGAAGGAGGCAAGCATGTAGGACTGGATGCGCCCCACCTGGATGCGGCGCAGGCTGCTGCCGGCTTTCTTCACGATGTTCCCTGTGCCGTCGCCGATGAATTCGTTGATGACCGGCTTGTCGAAGTAATTGCGCAAGAAGCTGCCCAGCCAGAGCGCCACGCGCCCAAAAGTGTGCAGGATGCCGTCAATGATGGCGCGATCCATGAACATGTAGGTAAAGGTTTCGGAAACCCAATACGCCGGGCGGACGAACAAGAAGTCATAGGCTTCGTCGAAGTAATACTTGTTCTTCAGCAGCGGGATTTGCAGCCGGTCTTGTTGTGGCGATTTGACCTTGCGATAAACCAGCCAGCCGACCAGCAAACCGCCGAGCGCCACCACCAGCGAAGTGAGCAGCGGCAGGAAGTTGAACGGAAGCGATTCGGGACGTTCGGCCAGCGTGCCCCCCACGAACTCGTGAAACCAGTTCGGCAGGAGACCGCCGATCAGCGGAAAGTCCTCGGGGATGCCCACCCAGCCGTAACCGACAGCGAAAAGCGCCAAAACAACCAGGGGCAGCGTCATCGTCCAGGGTGTCTCTTGGGCGTGTTCGGCGGCCTGGGTGCGCGGCTCGCCCAGGAAGGTCAGCGTGACTTGGCGCATGGTGTAGAAAGCCGTCAGGAAGGCCGCTACCGCCAGGGTCGCGAATACAGCCCAGTGTCCATGCCCGAAAGCGTCTGCCAGGATTTCATCCTTCGACCAGAATCCGGCCGTCAGCAACGGGAAGCCTGAGAGGGCAAAACCGCCGATCAGGAAAGTCCAAAAAGTGATCGGCATTTTCTTGCGCAGGCCGCCCATGTTGAACATATCGTTGGCATCTAAATGTTCGCCAGTATGTAGCGCGCCGTGCTCCACACCATGAATGACCGAGCCAGAGCCGAGAAAGAGCAAAGCCTTGAAAAAAGCGTGAGCGATCAGGTGGAAAGCCGCAGCCACGTATGCGCCGATGCCCAGCGCGGCGATCATGTAACCAAGCTGTGAAATGGTCGAGTAGGCCAGGACGCGCTTGATGTCGTTCTGCGCTACGGCAATGGTAGCCGCGAACAGTGCCGTGAACGCGCCGATGAAAGCGATGATGCTCATCGTCGGCGTGAGGGCGTGACCGGAGAAATCCGCCGTGATGAGCGGGAACATGCGCAGCACGGCGTACACGCCCGCTGAGACCATGGTAGCGGCATGGATCATTGCGCTGACCGGCGTCGGGCCTTCCATGGCGTCCGGTAGCCAGACGTGCAGCGGCCACTGCGCCGATTTACCCACCGTGCCGATGAACAGCAACAGGCCAATAAATCCGGCCGCCGATAGTCCAAAGAAAGGCGTGGCGGTGGTTGCCAGGGCGTGCAACATTTCAGGCCTGAAGATTTCACGGAAGGAGAGCGTGCCGGTCGCCGAATACAGGAAGGCGATGCCGAGCAGCATAAACACGTCGCCGACACGTGTGGTCATAAAAGCTTTGACCGCCGCGTCGCGGGCTGATTCCTTGCCATACCAGAAGCCGATCAATAGATACGAGCACAAACCCATGATTTCCCAGCCAATGAAAAATGTTAGCAGATTATTGGAAACCACCAGCGTATACATGCCGAAGGCAAACAGGCCGATGAAGGCAAAGAAGCGCGAGTACATTGGCTCGATGGATGGCACACTGTGCTTGTGACCCTTTTCATCCTGGATCGTCGCGCCGTGCGGCGGCAGGCCGGGGCGATCATGATTGCCGGCCGGCTGGCCGAAGTTATGATAGCCGATGCTGTAAACGAAGATCATCAGCACCGTCCAGGCGACGAAGAACAGCGTGGCGGCGGAGAGCGGGTCAATCAACACGCCGATCTTGAGCCAGGTCTCACCGGTCGGCAGCCAGTTGATCGCCGATTCGAAAACTTCCTTTCCGAATTCAGGCACCCCCAGGGCGCGCACGAAAACCAACATGCTCCCCAGCCAGGAAAGCCCTGCTGCGCCGACGGCCAAGCTGTGGCTGAACGCCTTGTGCCTGTTGGTGAACAACACGATCAGGAAAAAAGCCAATAAGGGCGGGAGAGGAAGTAACCAGATGATTGTTTCAGTCGTCATAATTCCTGCCTACCACTTCATCAAATCAATCTCATCCGCGATGACCGTCTTGCGGCGGCGGTAGACCGAGATGATCAAAGCCAGGCCCACAGCCACTTCCGCCGCGGCCACGGCAAACACGATGATCGCAAAGACCTGTCCAGCCATCTTGGCCGGGTCCAGATAACGCCAAAAGGCCACCAGGTTGACGTTGACGGCGTTCAGCATCAATTCGACGCCGAGCAGGATGGCAATGGCATTCTTACGCGCCAGCACGCCAAAAAGGCCAATGCTGAACAGCGCGGCGGACAAGATCAAGTACCAGGAAAGTGGAATGCTCATGCCGACCTCCTATTTCTTGCTCGCCGCAACGTAGACCGCGCCGATCAGCGCCGCCAGCAGCAGGACCGAAGCCACCTCGAACGGCAGCACGTATGCGTCCGGGGACACCAGGGCTGCACCCAGTTTCCCGAGCGTGTCCAACCCTTCGGGCATTACCGCCGCGCTCCGGTTGACGCCCGGCTGAGTAACCAGCAGGAAGGCCAGTCCGGCAAAGACCAGCAAAGAGAGCAGCGCGGCGAGCCACCAATCCTTGCGCAATTGCGGCCCACGGTCGCGCATCTCGCGGCGGGTGAGCATCACGGCGAAGATGAACAAGATGGCGATCGCGCCGATATACACCACCACCTGAACCACCGCCAGGAAACCAGCATCCAAAATCGCGTAGAGCATAGCCACGCCAAAAAGCGCGGCGACCAACCACAGCGCAGCATGGATCAGGTTACGAGTCGTCACGACCATCAGCGCGGATGCGAGGATCAGCGCGGCACACAGGAGAAATATGATTTGCACAGGAGTCATAGATTAGCTCCGCAGAGTTGTGTCATTGCGAGCCGCCGCTTTTCGCGAAGCACCCTGCGGGTTGGTGGCGAAGCAATCTCCATGCCTGACAGGGGATTGCTTCCCTGGCCTAGCCCGCCAGGGCAGTCAGGCAAAAACCACCCTCGCAATGACATTCAAGTTAGTGATGCGCGGCCTCCGCTACAGGCTGGACAGGGGTCTCTTCCGCTTTGCGCTGACGTTTGCCATAAGCGCGCAGGATTTCTATCGTCAGCCAGGCGATGACCACGTTCGTCAAGAACATCCCAAGCATATAGAAATTGGTCGGCGCAAGAAACTTATCCACCACCGCTGTGATGATCAGCAGGGCGAGCGAGAGCGGCGTGAGAAACTTCCAACTGAAAGCCAGCATGTGGTCAATGCGGATGCGCGGCATGGAATACTTCACCCACATGATCACCCAATAAAAGAACAGCGCTTTAGCCAGGAAAATCACGACCCCCAGCAAGGGATATTTCTCCAGGCCGAAGAAGTTATAACCGCCGAAGAACAGGACTGCAATAAACCCGCCGAACGTGAAGGAGTGCAGTAGTTCACTCGCATAGAACCAGCCAAACTTCATGCCAGTGTATTCGATGTTGAAGCCGGCTACGATCTCGGACTCGGCCTCGTTCAGGTCGAAGGGTGCGCGACCCAATTCGGCGATCGCGCTGATAATGAAAATCACGGCGGCGAGCGGCGAAAGGATGACAATCCACACCCCGCTTTGAAATTCAGTGATGCCCTTTACGCTCATTGTCCCGGTGATGACCGCCGGGATGAGCAGCGCGACCACCATCGGCACCTCGTAAGAGACCATGATCGCCACCATGCGGAATGCGCCCAACAAGGCATACTTGTTGTTCGAAGCCCAGCCGCCCATGATAATGGCAAGTGCTCCCAACGCGCCGGTCGCGACCAGGTACAGCAGAGCCACGTTGAGGTCAACGCCGTAGATCGTCGAGGCCAGGGGCAAGATCGCCCAAAGCAAGATGACCGCTGTCGCAGCCAGAACTGGCGCAATATTGTACACCACCTTGTCCGCGCCTTCGGGGGTGATGTCCTCTTTGATGATCAGTTTGATGATGTCCGCGAACGGCTGGAAAATGCCGAAAGGCCCGATCCGGTTCGGCCCGAGGCGATCCTGGAAACGCGCCACCACCTTGCGTTCAACCCAGACGAGAAAGATATCCAGCACCAGGGCGAATACGACCAGAACGATAATGCCTGATAAAGCGAGCAGGATATTCGCCAAGGCTGCGCCCATTCCCCAACCTGCAAGAATACCCCGCAGCCAGGCGGCAATGAAATTGACCGGGTCACTCCAGAAGGTCATGGATCACTCCTTACAACAAAGAAAAGGCTGAGAGGAAAACATCCTGTCAGCCTTCTATATTGTATCGTCGCGCTTACATCCATTCCAACATCCCTTTGCGCCAGGCATAAACCAGGCCGGCGACAAGGATGAGGATAAACAGGATGCCTTCCAATACCGTATAAAGTGGTAATTTATTGATGGCTAACGCCCACGGGAAAAGGAATACCGTCTCAACGTCGAACACGAGGAATACCAGCGCGAAAATGTAGTATTGAGCCTTAAATTGAACCCACGAATCCCCCACCGTCTCGATACCACATTCGTATGTACTTTGCTTGATCGGATTTGGTTTTTTCGGCGCCACCAACCAGGAAATCAGCAGTGGTGCAACCGGTACAATGATCCCAATGATCAAGAATAGACCGATGTATAGCCATGCATTTTGCATACGTACCCCGGGATAAAGGATTCGTTGCCGGATTTAGAGCCTATCCGAATAACGGAATGCGGGCTTCAGTCTGCCCTGCATTGCGGACTAAAGTCCGCGTTCCAGAGGGTTTTCGGATAGGCACTTAGCCGGGCAACGGGCGAATTTTACCATAAACAAGTTCATTCGTTTACTAATCCCTGTCTTTATTTCATGTGATTTTTGTCATATATTCTCTAATTTGTACTTTTTTTCACTTATTCGTATCTCAAAAGGCTCCTTTTAGGCGTTTCACCAACCAGCGCAGAACATCCTCCAGGAATGGGATGCCCAGCACTGAACTCAGGAACGCCCCCGCCACCCCCAGCAGGCGCGCCGGGCCAGCTTCGAGACCCATGAACGACACCGCCTTGATCTCGATGGTCTGGGCCGAGATCGCCCGCTCACTTTCGGGACTCCCATCCAGGGGGACAAAACGCAGGTAGAACCAGACGACGCCCCGGAACTTCCCCGCCTCAGCTGACCGCACACTCCAATAAAACGTCACACTCTGGCCCGGACGCAGGGGCTGGTTAGCCGTTTCGGACGGCACGACCTGCATCCCGGCCATATCCAGGCGCGCCTCAGCCACGACATTGTGTGTATCGTACAAATTGGGGATAGTGACCGTCTGTCCGCTCGTGACATGGCCTTCGATTTCGGCTGTCGGCGTCAGGTTGCCGTTCTCGTCCATCTCTAGCGTCAAGCGGATTGTATCCGCGTCGCCGGCGCGGATAACAGGCGGCCATTCCAGGGTCAGGCGGCGGGTCTCCTGGATGGCCGGCTGCGGGGCGACCGTCGGTATCGGCGTCGCCGCCGGTGCCAGGGATAAGGTCGGCGTCGCCAATGCTTCCGTTGGCGGCGCGCCCGCAGACATGGAACGATTACAGGCAAATCCCACCCCGGCAAGGAGCAGCCCGATCAGGATCAACTTGATGCGCAGGTATTTTTTACACATAGGCAACTGTCATGCTCTATATTACTTGCATCAATCTCAAAAGACAAGTCCATTTGCCTTAAAACAGCAATTCTCAGTATGAACCATGTCATTGCGAGACGGCGCTCTTCCGTCGAAGCAATCCCCTGTTTTAGCGAGGAGATTGCTTCGCAAAGTACGCTCGCAACGACATACTGAGAATTGCTGCCCTAAAAACCTGTATATTTTCGAGATAACGTAGTAATATCAGAGTGGCTCGCAAGCCATCACATTTTTACGAAGGAGGCCTGAAAGGAGTGAACGAAGAAGACCCGCTAATACTTATCCTCTATAACGAGGAGTTGGCTATCCCATGTGGCGAAGCAAAGGATTTGATCGCCCTCCAGGATACCGCCAGCGTGGCCGTGCATTTGAACGAGGCACTGGCCAGTTGTGGTTATCGTACCATCCCCATCGCCGTCCGAGATTCGCTCGAGGGATTGAAAGAGTCGCTCAAGCCGTTTTCTCCAGAAACGGCGTTTGTTTTTAATTTCTGCGATGGATTCAGGGGGAACAACAAAGCTGCGACCAAAGTCATCCGCCTGATAGAAAAACTCGGCTTCAAACACACCGGCTCTTCGGCCGATATCAGCTCATTGTGCATTGACAAGGGACGCGCCAAAGAGCGCTTGATGGTTGCCGGGATCCCCACGCCCTCCTTCCAGGTTTATGCACAGCCTGTGGGCGCGTACCGGTACAAATTGCCGGCGATCGTCAAGCCCTGCGTTGACGATGCCAGCATCGGGATTGACCTGGACTCGGTCGTCACCACACCCGAAGAACTGCTGAACCGGGTAACGTACGTGATCGAGCGCTACCACCAGCCGGCCCTGGTCGAGGAGTTCATCGCGGGACGCGAGCTGTCCGTCTCGATGTGGGGCAATAGACATATCGAGGTGCTCCCCATCACCGAACAGGATTACTCGCTCATTCCGAACCCGTTGAACCGCATCCTGAGCTACGACGCCAAATGGGTACGCGATTCATTCTATTTCAACAACGTTCCAGCGCGCTGCCCGGCCGAATTGGATGCGGATGACAGGTACCGGGTCACGGAGGCTGCGCTGCGCGCCTATCGCGCCGTTGGCTTGCGCGACTTCGGCCGCGTGGATATCCGTTACCAAAATCAGATTCCATACATCATAGACATCAACGAAATACCTGACTTGGCGCCTGCATCCGGTTTTCCCAACGCCGCATTGAAGGCTGGCTATACCTACGCCGGCATGGTCGAGCACATTCTCCGACTCGCCATGCAACGAGAAAGATGGCAATGGCCGCAACTGACCCTGAACTCTTTATCCCCACAAGCGCAGATGGCTCAAGCATTCTAGAAATCGCCTGCAACATCGAACTGTTCGAGCCTGGCGACGTGGAGGTGATAAAAGAGCTTTGGTCAGAATTTCTCACCAAGGGCGACGCCAAAAGCTGGTATCACTTCATCGCCGCCCGCCGCGATGGACAGGTGCTCGGCTTCGCCTGCTATGGACAGCGTCCGCTCACGCAGGGTACCTACGACCTGTACTGGATCGCGGTGGACAAGAACCACCACCGTCAGGGCATCGGCGAAATCCTGCTCGGCGAGGCAGAGAGACAGGTGCGTGAGCGCAGCGGCCGCCTGCTGATCGCCGAAACAGCCGGAAAATCCGCTTTCGAGCCGACGCGCCGCTTCTACCTGAAGACCGGCTACGAACTGGAAGCCAGGATCCGCGACTTCTATTCCCCGGGCGATGATTTGATCGTTTTCACGAAACGGCTGTAAACGTAATACTTCTTAGGACGCGGACGAGCCGAAGCTAGAAAAGATTCAACCACAAAGGTCACAACCCCCAAAGTGCGGGGGCAGGCGGAACACAAAGGAAAAACTTCGTGGTACTTTGTGTCCTTTGTGGTTCAAAATCCTGCCGGCGTTGGCAACTGTAGCTCATTGGGAGAAATGGGCAATACCTGACTCTCGCGAAGGAGCGGCCAGAATCCCCAGATCAACAAGGCGAGCGAAGCCGCCAGCACGATCAGCGCCAGGATAAGGCGAATTTTCCGGGTTGACATGATTGAATTATACTTCGCTATGCCATCGAATAATATGCAGCCACGGCTATTGTCCACCCGACGATGAATCGTCGGGCTATAAAACAAAGTCCGCTAAAGCAGACTCACCATTCCTGGCAGCTCCACCACCTACCTTGACTTGACCGAAGGCCGCAAAGCCGCGCGGGGAAAGAGTATAATTGAGTCGCGAGGTGAAATATGACAGTCGCAGAAACCCCGGATGTGTACAAACTCGTAATTGGCTTTTGGGAACAGCAGGAGCATAAGCAATGTCTCGCACTAACTGGCAGAATTTTGTGACCATTGACCCCGAAATCCATCATGGCGAGCCTTGCATCAAAGGCACGCGCGTACCGGTTGCCATGCTCGTAGGCAGCATTGCGGATGGTATGACCATCGAAGAGGTGGTGAATGAATATCCGCAGGTCACAACCGAGGCGGTGCGTGCCGCGCTGGCTTATGCCGCCGACTGCGGGAGGTATAATTAGCTGTGAGGTAAGATATGATAACCACCACCCCCAACGCCGTTTTAGACATGCTCCGTAAATTGCCTCCCCGTGAGCGGCTCAAAGTCATTTCACGGCATTGCCAGAGATAGAACAAAGTCTGGCTGAGGCTCGCAAGGTTTATAAACCCCTGCGCGGGCTGTGGAAGGATTTGCGCCCATCCATTTCAGCCGCGGAGATTGACGCCGCGCGCAAGGAAATGTGGCAAGATTTTCCGCGCGAGGATATTTCATAAAATGCCTGAGATTTCGCGTTTCTTCGGTATCATCATTACCATGTATTACAGCGACCATCAGCCGCCACATTTCCATGCTCGGTATAGTGGACAGAAAGCACAAGTCACTATTGAGCCAGTTTCCATCCTACGCGGCGATCTTCCTCCTCGCGTCTTCGGACTTGTTGCAGAGTGGGCTTTGGCGCACCGCGCAGAACTGATTGAAAACTGGGAACTTTCACAAAACGAGACCCCGCCAAATAAGATTGACCCGCTGGAGTAAATCCTATGCTAAAAGATATTGTAAAAGTCAAACCGCTGAAAGATTTTCACTTGCGCTTAGAATTTGAAGATGGCGCAAAAGGCGAAGTGGATATTCGCAAACTCGTCAAATTCAGGGGGGTGTTCGAGCCATTGAAAGATGAATCCTTCTTCGCCAAAGTGGACGTCAACCCCGAATGGGGAACCATCTTCTGGCCCAACGGCGCTGACCTTGACCCCGATGTGCTGTATAGCATAGTGACGGGCGAGGCAATTCCAATCCCAACACCCATCGCAGGCTAACGCGTAAAAACCTCCAAGTTCTTGCCCCTACGGGATGTTTCGCAAAGAACTCGGAGATTTGTAGGGTCTTCGCCATGAAAGTCTTCCTCAGTTCCACCTACCTTGACTTGATCGAGCACCGCAAAGAAGCCGCGGAAGCATTGGCGCGCTTGGGCCATCACGTCATTGGCATGGAAACATTTAATGCCAGAACAGAAGACCCAACTAAGGCTAGTTTGAGCGAAGTTGATGAGTGCAATTTTTTTGTTGGAATTTACGCGCATCGCTATGGTTCGATCATCAAAGATGCAGGCATATCTGTAACCGAACAAGAATTCGACCACGCAGGAAAAACAGAAAAAGATATTTTTGCTTTCTTCGTGAACGAGGATTATCCCTGGCCTCCTAAATGGGTTGACAAAGACGCTGCACAAATCAAGAAACTCAACGACTTCAAAGCGAAAGTTGTCAACAATGCAACCCCCGATTATTTTACAGACAAAACCAATCTCGCTTATAAAATCGTTGCGGCAATTAAGAGTCATATCGGTAGAGAAGAATTCCCCTCTCTCGCTTTTGGGAGAGGGGCTAGGGGTGAGGGTCTTCGGGGTGAGGGCAAACCGCGCGGCTCCACCCTCCCTCCGCAATCCTCCTTCTTTGGTCGCGCCAAGGAACTCGACATCATCAAAGAAGCCCTCGCCCCCGAATCGCGCACCTGGGGCGCGTTGATTGACGGCCCTGGCGGCATCGGCAAGACCGCCCTCGCCATCCGCGCCGCGCACCTCGCGCCCGAGTCCCTCTTCGAGCGCAAGATTTTCATCACCGCCAAAGTGCGCGAACTGCGTCCCGAAGGCGAAGCGCCGCTGACCGACTTCACCCGCGCCGATTACCTCGCCATGCTCAACGAACTGGCGCTGGAACTGGACGAGCCAGGCATCGTCCGCCTCGCGCCCGAAGCCCGCGCCGACGCCCTGCGCCTGGCGCTGGCGGGCAAAAAAGCATTAATTATCCTCGACAATTTGGAGACCCTGCCCGAAGACGAGCGCACGCGCCTCTTCCAGTTTTTGAGCCGCCTGCCCGCGGGGAACAAAGCCATCGTCACCTCCCGCCGCCGCGCGGATGTGGACGCGCGCATCGTCCGCCTCGACCTCCTCGCCCGCGACGAAGCCCTGCAACTGATCGCCGACCTCGCCGGGCGCTATCCCCGCCTTGGGCGCGCCACGCTTCAGGAGCGCGGCGACCTGTACGAGATCACGCAGGGCAACCCGCTGCTCATCCGCTGGATTGCGGGACAGTTGGGACGCGCAGGCTCGCAGTGTCACACCCTCCGCGAAGCCTGCGCCTTCATTGACAAAGCCCCCAAAGGTAACGACCCGCTCGAATACATCTTCGGCGACTTGCTGGAGACCTTCACCACCGACGAGACGAAAGTCCTCGCCGCGCTGACGTATTTCAGCCTGCCCGCCAAACTCCAGTGGATCGCGGACATGACGACCCTACGCGCCCGCGCCGCCGAGACCGCGCTGGAAGACCTGACCGACCGCTCCATCCTGACCTCTGACCTGTCTGCCCAAACTTACTTTTTACCCCCGCTGACAGCGAAATTCATCCGCACCCGCCGCCCCGAAGCCGTGACGCAGACGGGCGACGCCCTCACCGACCGCGCCTACGCCCTCGCCATGCAATACGGCGGACACGACAACTACGCAGGCTTCAAGACGCTGGACGCCGAATGGACTTTCCTCGCCGCCGCCCTGCCGCGCCTGCTGGCTGGCGAGAATGACCGCCTGCAAGCGGTTTGCGCCCAACTTGACCGCTTTCTCGACTTCACCGGACGATGGGATGAACGGCTCTGGCTGACCGAAGGCGCCGAGTCACGCGCCCTCGCGGCGGGGGATAAAAACAAGGCGGGCTGGCGCGCCTACCAGGCGGGGATGACGTATTACTCCCGCAACCAACCTGACGAAGTCCTGGCCTGCGCCGCCCGCGCCGCAACCCACTGGGAAGACGCCGCGCCGCGCCAGAAAGCCATCGCCATCCGACTGCGCGGAGTCGGTCACGAACTGCGAAAGGACTACCCCGCCGCCATCGCCGCCTACCGCGAAGTGTTGGAAATCCGCCGCGCCCTCTCCGCCGAAAGCGACGATGTCGCCAGCGCGCTGAACGACCTGGCTGGGGCGGAACGCGCCAACCAAGACTACGCCTCCGCCGAGCGCGACTACCGCGAAGCCCTGCGCATTGCGAAGAAAAACAATAATCAAGAAGGCATTGCCATTTACACAGGCAACCTGGCAGAACTCGCCCTCGACCGCGAACAATGGGCGCAAGCCGAAGCCCTCGCCCGCGCAGCCCTCGCGCTGGCAGAAAAAGTCGGGCGGCAGGAGTTGATTGCGGCGGATTGTCACAGCATCGCCAAAGCCCTGCTCCATCAAAATCGCGCCAATGACGAAGCCCTCACCCTGTCCCGCCGCGCCGTGGAGATTTACACGCGCCTGCGCTCTGGTGATTTGCCAGCGGCGCAGGAAACGCTGGCGGAGATCGAGAAGGCAATTCAAGAAAATAGAGAGTAGAGAGTAGTTTTACTAACCATTCTCCATTCACTATTCTCTACTCACACTATTCTCTACTCATCTACTCTCTAATCATCTTCACTCCAAAAGGAATCCCATGCCCTCCTACCCTCCCGAACCCTTCCGCCTCAAAGTATCCGAATCGATCCGCCTGAGAAGCAAGGTGTATAATTGCGCCAGGAGTTAACAAATGGTATTACGCTCAATCGAAGTAACCATAGAAAAAGACGGAACCGTCAGGTTGCCCAATAAGATGAAACTGCCCGCGCCGCGTCGCGCCATTTTAACTATTTTAAATGAGCCGATAGCTGTTGCCGAGACCGCCCTGTTAAGCGAAGCCTCACTCGCAGAAGATTGGAACCGCCCTGAGGAGGATAAAGCATGGGCGCACCTGCAATCGGGCAAGTAGTCCTCGTTCCGTTCCCGTTTTCGGATTTGTCGCGCGCCAAAATGCGGCCTGCCATCCTGCTGGCGGAAGCGGGACGCGACGATTGGATTCTGTGCCAGGTGACCAGCAATCCGTACGGCGACGCCAGAGCCGTTACGCTGGCAGAAAAAGATTTAAAAAGCGGCTCCCTGCGAGTCACCAGTTATGCCAGACCAGGGAAATTGTTTACAGCAAACGAAAGCCTAATCAAAGAAACAGTAGGAACGTTGAAGAAGGCAACAATCAACGCACTGCTTGGCGCAGTGATTGCGTTATTGCAGGAAAGCGTTAGAGAATAACGCCAGCCAACGCGGCCAATTACCATGCCCACAACCTACCCCCCCGAACCCTTCCGCATCAAAATGGTGGAACCCATCCGCCTGATCAGCCCGCAGGAACGCCGCCGGGCGATCGAGAAAGCCAGCTATAACATCTTCGCTTTGCGGGCAGAAGATATTTTCGTTGACCTGCTGACCGACTCCGGCACGGGCGCGATGAGCGACCGGCAGTGGGCGGCCATCATGCAGGGCGACGAATCGTACGCCGGCGCCCGCTCGTTCTACCGCCTGACGGAAGCCGTGCAGGATATATTCGGCTTCCGTCATTTCGTCCCGACCCACCAGGGACGCGCCGCCGAGAACATCCTCAGCGCGGTGCT
>Ga0210004_1000168_pt1 | contig 37216 bp, 24 predicted proteins | sample CryGey13umfilter_FD_185450 | JGI IMG/M metagenome (GOLD analysis project Ga0210004, IMG submission 185450) | Groundwater microbial communities from aquifer in Utah, USA - Crystal Geyser 4/8/14 3 um filter (SPAdes) (version 3) | ecosystem: Environmental > Aquatic > Deep subsurface > Groundwater...
ATTTCCCACTTGGCGCTCGCTTTTCCTAAAAATTAAATAAAAGCTGTTACCCTAAAGTCGATGAAAGCTTCGCTTTCATCTCCACCCGTCGCTTCGCTCTGGTAGTCGATGAACATTCGTTCATCTTCACCCTTCGCTTCGCTCGGGTAGTCGATGAACATTCGTTCATCTTCACCCTTCGCTTCGCTCGGGTAATTAAAGCTTTAGGGTATTTTTAGGTTTTTTATATTGAAAATATGGACCCAATTAAAGTTAAAAATTTTGGCAAAGCCAAGGTTTTTCTTCCTTTGCCTTATTTATTAGAACTGCCAAAGGATAGCTGGAAAAGATTTTGGGAAAGGGATTTAAAGGAATTATTTCAGGAGATTTCTCCAATCAGAGATTATACCGGAAAAGAGTTAGAACTCTGGTTTTTGGATTATAAATTAGACGAGCCAAAATATAAGACCGATTGGGAAGCTAAAGAAAATAACGATTCTTACGAAGCTTCCGTAAGAGTCAAAACAAAGTTAGTTAATCTTAAAACCAAAGAGATCAAAGAACAAGAGGTTTTTCTCTGTGATTTCCCCTTAATGACCGAGAGGGGAACTTTTATTGTTAACGGGGTGGAGAGGGTGGCTATTTCTCAATTAATTCGCTCGCCGGGAGCGTTTTTTACTGCCCAAAATTTACGAGGAAAAGATTATTTTGGGGCGAAAATTATTCCTAATCGAGGAGCCTGGTTAGAATTTGAAACTGAAAGCGCGGGCTTTATTGGGGTAAAAATTGACAGAAAAAGAAAGGTGGCGGCGACTTGCCTCTTGAGGGCTTTTGGAGTCTCTTCGAGACTACGCGAAACAGACACGAAACAAGAACGCGAAACGGACGCGAAACTTTTGGAACTTTTTAAAGATGTCGATGTTGGCGAAATTAAATATATTGAAGAAACTTTAAAGAGGGATACAACCCATAATCAAGCCGAGGCCTTGGTTGAAATCTATAGCAGATTAAGACCGGGTGACCTCACCACGCCAGATACGGCTCGGGAGTTGATTGAAAATATGTTTTTCAACTTTGGAAGATATGATTTGTCAAAGGTGGGGAGATGGAGGATGGGACAGCGCTTACCAGCGCTTGTATCTGGTATCTCGTATATGGTATCTGGGAAAGCGAAAAAAGAAAAAATACGAAATACGAAATACGATATACGCAATACAAAGGAGGCAGAGATAACCGTATCGGATAGAGTTTTAAAACCAGAAGATGTAATAGCAGTCCTTCGGGAGATAATAAGGTTAAATAATGACCCGGAGGGAAAGCCTGATCAGATTGACCATTTAGGTAATCGAAGGGTTAGGACTTTGACCGAACTTTTACAAAATAGATTAAGGGTGGGATTGATGAGAATGGAAAGAATAATCAAAGATAGAATGTCCACTCTTGATATTTACACCTTAACTCCAATTCAACTTATTAATCCTCGGCCGGTGATGGCAGTAGTTAAAGAATTTTTCACCTCATCCCAGATGTCCCAATTTATGGATAATGAGAATCCTCTGGCTGAATTAGAACATAAAAGGAGGTTATCATCTACTGGTCCTGGCGGATTAACACGCGAGCGGGCAGGATTTGAAGTCAGGGATGTTCAACCTTCTCACTATGGCCGGATTTGTCCAATTCAAACTCCGGAAGGACCCAATATCGGATTGGTTAGTCACCTGGCTTCTTTTGCCCGAATTAATCCCTATGGTTTTTTAGAAACTCCTTATTTCAAGGTTGAAAAAGGCAAAGTGACATCGGAAACTCGATACCTCAATGCTTATGAAGAAGAAAGATATAACATTGCCTCGGGTAATGTTCCAATTGATGGAAAAGGGAATATCACTCTCAGAGAAGTCGAAGCCAGGATTAAGGGTGAGCCAGGAGTGTCGGATAAGAATGAAATTGATTTTATCGATGTCTCACCAGAACAATCTATATCGGTTGCTACCTCTTTAATTCCTTTTTTACAAAATGACGATGCCAACCGAGCTTTAATGGGTTCAAATATGCAACGTCAGTCAGTACCCCTTATTAAACCTGAGCCACCTTTAGTAATGACCGGAGTGGAGAAGAAAGTAGCCAGGGACTCAGGCCAAGAAGCGATAGCTGAAGAAGATGGCATAGTGACTGAAGTTGATGCTAATCACATTATCGTGAAGTCTAAAAACCTAAAACCTAAAACCTATCATCTAAGAACTTTTGTCAGGACTAATCAATATACCTGTTTTCACCAGAAGCCTTTAGTTAAAAAATTTGCCCATGTTAAAAAAGGGGACATTTTGGCTGACGGTGGAGCAATTTCCCAAGGATATTTAAGTTTGGGTCGAAATATTTTAGTTGCCTTCCTACCCTGGCGGGGAGGGAATTTCGAAGACGCCATTTTGATTTCCGAAAGATTGGTCAAAGATGACGTTTACACCTCAATTTACGCTGAGAATTTTAGTTGTGATGTTAGAGAAACAAAATTGGGACCAGAATTAACCACCTATGATATTCCCAATGTCTCGGAGGAAAAATTAAAAGATTTGGATGAAGAAGGGATTGTTAGAATTGGAGCAGAAGTCGGCCCAAATGATATTTTAGTCGGAAAAATTTCGCCAAAAGGTGAAACAGATTTAACTGCCGAAGAAAGATTGCTCAGGGCAATTTTTGGTGAAAAAGCCAGGGATGTTAAAGACACCTCATTGTTAATGGAACATGGGAAGCAGGGAAGGGTAGTGGGAGTGAAGGTTTTCTCCCGGGAGTTGGGTCACAAATTAGAGCCAGGAGTGATAAAAAGAATTGAGGTTGAAGTAGCCGAAGTTAGAAAAATCCAGGCCGGTGACAAATTATCTGGTCGTCATGGAAATAAAGGAGTGATTTCAAAAGTTTTACCGGTGGAAGAAATGCCATTTATGGAAGACGGAACTCCGGTCGATATAATTTCGAATCCTTTAAGTGTCGTCTCCAGAATGAATTTAGGACAGGTTTTAGAAACCCATTTGGGCTGGGCAGCAAAACATCTGGGATATCATGCCATATCTCCAGCTTTATCGGGAGCAGCTGAGAAAGATATTAAAAGCGAATTAAAATTGGCTGGACTTCCCGAAGATGGGAAAGTGCGATTATATGATGGAAGAACCGGCCTTCCCTTTCCAGGAAAAATTACCGTCGGTTACATTTATATGATGAAATTAATCCATATGGTTAAGGATAAAATTCACATGAGGTCGATTGGTCCCTATTCCCTGATTACCCAACAGCCCTTGGGAGGAAAAGCTCAATTTGGGGGTCAGAGATTCGGGGAAATGGAGGTCTGGGCTTTGGAAAGTTATGGAGCAGCTCATACCCTGCAAGAAATGTTAACTATCAAATCGGATGACGTCCCAGGAAGAGCAGCCACTTACGAAGCAATATTGAAAGGAGAGGAAATTAAACCGCCAAACATCCCCGCCTCCTTCAACCTACTGGTTTCAGAATTAAAATCTTTGGGGTTAAGCGTGGAAGTAAAAGAAAAACCCCACGAAGATCGCTCGGCAAGCTGATTTCAGGGTCGTTCGCTCGCCCCAGCGAGGCTCGCTCACTCAGGTAAAGGCTCTCGCTCTTCCGACTTCGTCGGAAACCATGCCCGCTCAAGCCTTTAACTGTCCCTGAAACCACTTGCCTCGCTTAAAAATACTAAATACTTAATACTAGGTACTAAATACTAAATTATGAGGGTACAAGATTTAGAATCAATAAGAATAAAATTGGCCTCGCCTGAGGATATTTTGTCATGGTCGCATGGCGAAGTGACAAAGCCAGAAACCATTAACTACCGAACCCAGAGGGCAGAAAAGGATGGTCTTTTTTGCGAAAAAATTTTTGGGCCGGAAAGGGATTATCAATGTTATTGTGGTAAATATCGAGGAATAAAGTATAAGGGCGTAATTTGCGATAGATGCGGAGTGGAAATAACAAAATCTCAGGTTCGACGTGAAAGGATGGGTCATATTCTTCTCGCCACTCCAGTTTCTCACATTTGGTTCCTACGTGGCGTACCCTCGAGCGTGGGTACAATTTTAGATATTCCAATGCAGCAATTGGAAAGAGTAATTTATTTCGCTGCCTATATTGTTACCAAGGTAAATGAGGAGGCAAAAAGAAAAGTTTTGGAAGAGATTGAAAAAGAATATAAAAGAAAAATCAAAAGTCCCGCCTCCGCCAAGGCTTCGGCGGGCAAGCAAAAATCAAAATTAAAAACTAAAAAGAAAGAAAAGATTAAAGTGCAGGAGTTGAAGGCAGCCAGGGATAGGGCGAGGGAAGAGGTTTTGACGCTAAAACCTCTAAAAGTTTTGTCTGAAGTTGAGTATCACGATTTGTCTTTGAAATATGGTCAGGTTTTTGAAGCCGGAACAGGAGCCGAAACCTTAAGAAAAATTTTTGAAAAGATTGATTTAAAAAAAGAGATTTCAAATTTGAAAAAGGAATTTGAAAAAGCCAGCCCTCAAAATCGGAAAATAATTTTAAGAAGATTGAGAATTTTCCAGGGAATGGAAAGGGCAAAGGTTAGACCGGAATGGATGTTCATGCAAGTTTTGCCGGTTTTACCTCCAGATTTGCGACCAATGGTTCAGTTAGATGGAGGAAGATATGCCTCTTCTGATTTAAATGACTTATATCGAAGGGTAATTAATAGAAATAATCGCTTAAAATACTTATTGGAAATTAATGCTCCGGAAGTAATTGTCAGAAATGAAAAAAGAATGTTGCAAGAGGCAGTTGATGCCCTGATTGATAATGGAATGAGGAAGGGGACAATGACCCAGGCTACTACCGGTGGCAGACGACTTTTGAAATCCCTGGCTGATATGCTCAAAGGAAAGCAGGGCAGATTTCGCCAAAATCTTTTGGGAAAACGAGTTGACTATTCGGGAAGGTCGGTGATTGTGGTTGGGCCTCAATTAAAACTGAATCAATGCGGGCTGCCAAAGAAAATGGCTTTGGAACTCTTTAAACCATTTGTGATTAGAAAAATTTTGGAAAAAGAACTGGCCTACAATGTCAGGGGAGCGGCCAGATTAATTGAAGAGGAGACCGATGAGGTTTGGGCGATTTTAGAAGAGGTGGTCAAAGATAAATTGGTTTTATTAAATCGAGCTCCAACCTTACATAGATTAGGGATTCAGGCTTTCTATCCGGTTTTAATCGAAGGAGAAACAATTCAAACTCACCCCCTCGTTTGTAAGGCCTTTAACGCTGATTTTGACGGGGATCAAATGGCAGTTCATCTTCCGCTTTCTGATGAGGCTCAAAAAGAAAGCAAAGAAAGAATGTTGGCCAGCCTTAATTTATTAAAACCAGCCACTGGTACCCCTATTGTTACTCTTTATCAAGATATTGTTCTGGGTTGCTATTGGTTAACCCGAATCGAAGCGGGTAAAAAGGGCGAAGGAAAAATATTTAGTAATCCAGAAGAGGCGGAGATTAGTTATGAACTGGGAAATATTGATTTGAAAGCTAAAATAAAAGTTCGAATTAAAAATGAATTTACTGAAACCTCCTTAGGAAGAATCTTATTTAACAGGGCCTTGCCAGCTAACTTTCCTTTTCAAAATCAGGTAATAAAAATAAGAGACCTTGAAAATATGGTTGGGGGAATTCTCCAAAATGAGCCACCTGAAATCACCGAGGAGACCTTAGACAAAATTAAAAATTTAGGATTTGAGTATTCTACTCTCTCTGGAATTTCCTGGGGGATGGATGACTTAATTGTCCCTCCAGAGAAACCAAAAATTCTTGAGAGAGCTGAAAAAGAAGAGGAGTTAATAAAAGAGCACTTTCGGAAAGGTTTGCTTTCCAAAGAAGAAAAGACGGCTAAAATAATTGAGATTTGGACCAGGGCGAAATCGGAAATTGAAAAATTGGTTCCCAAAACCTTACCGGCTTCCGGCCCGGTTGCTTCCATTGTTGAGGCGGGCGCCAGGGGTTCCTGGAGTCAGCCTGTTCAAATGGCCGGGATGAAGGGTTTGGTTATTAACCCAATGGGTCAAATTATTGAATTACCGGTAAAGAGTTCTTACAAAGAAGGATTTGATGTTCTGGAATACTTCATTTCTACCCATGGAGCGAGAAAGGGAACGGCCGATACCGCCTTGAGAACTTCGGCCGCCGGATATTTAACTCGAAGATTAGTTGATGTTAGCCACGAGGTAGTAATAACTGCCCAAGATTGCGGAGATAAAGAAGGAATTGAGATTTTTCGCCAGGATGCCGACGAAATCGGTCAGAGTTTTATTTTTAAAATTGTTGGAAGGGTAGCCGTAGATAAAATCCAAAATCCAAAAGGAGCCCGACAGGGCGGCAGGGTGGAGGGAGGGTTGGAGTCCAAAGTCCAAATTGTTAAAGGCGGGGAGATTATTGATTGGGAAAAGGCAAAAGCAATTGAAGAGGCCGGAATTGAAAAAGTAAGAATTTTTTCTCCTTTAAGTTGCAAAGCAATCAGAGGAATTTGTCAGAAATGTTATGGTTGGGATTTGGGGAGAGATCGGTTAATTCAAGTAGGGGAGTCAGTAGGAACGGTGGCTGCTCAGGCAATTGGCGAGCCGGGGACCCAATTGACCTTAAAAACTTTTCATACTGGCGGAGTAGCTGGAGGAGGGGACATTACTTTTGGATTACCCAGGGTCCAGGAAGTTTTTGAAGTTCGGCTACCGGGCGGAAAAGCGGAAATTTCTCAAGTTGAAGGGAAAATTTTAGAAGTGACGCCAGAAAAAATAGTTAAAATTAAAACAAAAAAAGGAAACCCTCGACCAAAAACTAGTATCTTAGAGTACAAAATTCCAGAGAGGGCAGCAATCTGGGTAAAACCAGGAGAAGAAATTCGGAAGGGTCAACCTCTTTGCGAAGGAAGTTTGGATTTAAAAGAGCTGTTTAAATTAGCTGGGAAGGAACCCACCCAACGCTACATTATTAAAGAAGTTCAAAAAATTTATGTTTCTCAGGGAGTGGGCATTCACGATAAACATATTGAAGTAATCTGTCGCCAAATGCTTTCCAGGTTAAGAATTAAAGATTCTGGCGATTCTTCGTTTTCGGTTGGTGAAGTTGTTGAAAGGTCTAAATTTCTCGAAGAAAATGCTTCTTTGAAAAAAGAGAGAAAAACACCTGCCAAAGGCATTCAGCTAATACTTGGGATCTCGAGGGTGGCCTTAACCACTGATTCCTTTTTGTCAGCCGCTTCTTTTCAGGAAACCTCACGAGTTTTAATCAGGGCAGCTATTTCGGGCAAAGAAGATAAATTGAGAGGATTGAAGGAGAATGTGATAATTGGGAAGTTAATTCCGGCTGGTACGGGGTTTAGAAAATAGCCACACTGTGTTAAAATAAACCCAGTATGACAACTTCGACTCGCTTCGCGATATTTCGGTTTTTCTGAAAGAAAAATCCAGTCGAAGTTGCTCTACTGGGTAAAAGTGATGAACCCCGTTAGAAGTCCTGAGCAGAAAAAATTTCTTTGAAATTTTTTCTGCGAGAGACTAACGGGGTACAACCAATAATAATGGTTTGTTGGAAATTAGCTATATGCTATATAACAACAGACTTCTAACGGGGTGAAAAAAAGGAAAAAAAATAGAAAGGCACTTTTAAAAGAAAAAAGACTTTTAAGATTTTCTTTACCGGAAGAGATAAAGAGATATATTTTTGGAATAATTATAATTCTTTTGGCTGTAATTTTAGCTTTAAGTTTCTTTGAGAAAGCCGGGATAGCCGGGAGTGCCATTTTTTCAACCCTAAACTATTTAATCGGAAAATCAATTTTTCTTCTGCCCTTAATCTTAGTTTTGGGAAGTTTAGTATTTTTTCTCAGTCGCTATAAAAAATTTTTAGGCGGCGTTTTTTTAGCAATCATTCTTTTAATTCTGGGGATTTCAGCTTCCTTAGAATGCCTCAGCCCTGCCCAAAACCAAGGAGGCGCTTTAGGTCATTTTATCTCTCTTCCCTTTTTAAAACTTTTCGGCAACTTGGTGACCGAAATTATTTTCGCTTTCATAATTATTTGCGGCGGACTAATTTTTGGTTATTTATTAAAACAGCCCACCCACCTTGCGGGCGGGTACCCGGGAGAAGGACCTCAGTTGGGAAAAGAGCAAAAACAGCCCACCTTTTTTCGAAAAGTTTTCGCTCCCAAATTCAAGGTCAAAGAGGTTGAGCCAAAAATAAAGGAGGTTCCAGTCAAAGCGCCAGCTCCAGAATTAAAACCAAAAGAGCTTCCGGGGAAGGAACTCCTAACTGCTAAGGCCCTGGGAGCCGAATATCCCATCCCCCCCCTCGATTTATTGGAGGAAGAAAAAGGAATACCTTTGGCTGGCGATGTCAGGACAAATTCAACAATCATTAAAAAAACTTTGGAAAATTTTGATATTCCAGTGGAGATGTCAGAAATAAATATTGGCCCAACCGTTACCCAATATACTCTCAAACCGGCTGACGGAATAAAATTATCAAAAATTACCACCTTATCTAACGACCTCGCTCTGGCTTTAGCCAGTCATCCGATACGGATTGAGGCACCGATTCCTGGCAAATCTTTAGTCGGAATTGAGGTTCCAAACCGGCTTAGGACTCAGGTTAGATTAAGAAATTTAATCGCCAGCCCCCAGTTTCAAAATGCCCCATCTAATTTAACTTTCCCCTTAGGAAGGGATGTATCGGGTAATCCGATATATGCCGATTTAGCTAAAATGCCTCATCTTTTAGTTGCCGGCAGTACTGGAACGGGAAAAACTTGCGCGGCTGATACTTTAATATTTAGTGAAAAAGGCCTATTAACTTTTGAGGAACTTTATTCTCTGCCTTTAAATAGCGAGGCCGATTTTGAAATTAAGGTCGTAAGTAGAGATGGAATTGAAACCACTAAGAAAATCTATAACAACGGGATTTGTCAATTTTATAAATTATTAACCAGTCGAGGTTATCAAATTGAAGCTACAACTGAACATCCTCTTTGGGTGATAAACGAAGATGGTTCTGACGGTTGGAAACCAGCTTCCTTGATTAAAGAAGGCGACTATGTAGCTATTAGTCGCAAACCTGCTCTTTTTGGTAACAAAACTGACCTCTCTGATTTTAAACCAAGCAAAATCAAAGCCCATCATAGAAAGATTTCTTTTCCTCAAAAAATGACTCCTCAATTGGCTCAGTTTTTAGGATTATTAACTGCTGATGGCGGCCTTTCCATCGAAAAGAAAGGGACTCATCGAGTAGTTTATACCCAGGCTAACTTAAATTTGCTTTCTTTATATAAAAAATTACTCAAAGAACTTTTTGGAATTACCCAATTCATAGAGAAGAGGAGCGGTTCTAATCACCAAAATAGGGCTTTTGATATAGTTATAGGAAGTAAACATCTAAAAGAATTTTTGGCATACCTTGGAATGAATTCTTGTAGGTCGCCCCAAAAAGTAATACCCCGGGCAATTAGAGAAGCCCCAAAAGAAGTAATCCGCGCTTACTTAAAATCGCTTTTTGATAACGATGGTTATGTTGGAAAAGAGGGTATTGAACTTTCTTTAAGCAGTGAAAAATTAATTTCCCAAGTTCAGATAATGCTTTTAAACTTTGGCATAACTTCCTCATTAAAAGCGAAGATAGTAAAAAATTATGCCCAAAATAAATATTTCCGACTTTCTATTTATGGCCAGGAGGCGCGGAGATTCGTTAAAGAAATTGGCTTTATCAGAAAGGAAAAGTATGAAAAAGCTAAAACATTCCTCAGATTGTCTTCAAATCCGAATGTTGACCTGGTTCCTCATATATCTTCCTTGCTTAAGACCTTGGCTCATAAGTACCTTGATTGTTTTGCCCATTTAACTAACAATGGTTGGCAATACCAATCAGGAATTTTGATTCCTAAATATGCTTTTAATTCTTTGACCAGTTATAATTCGGGCAAAAGAACACCTAGTTATCAGGCAATGGAGAGAATCCTTAATTTTTATCAACCAATTTCCAAAGAACCAGAGTATCAAAAGTTAAATGAGATTTCAAAAAGGAATTTTTATTGGGATAAAGTAGAAAAGATAACTCAAACTTCTGGCGTTGGCTACGACTTTTTTGTACCAGGTTCGGATTCTTTTGTTGGAAATGGCTTTGTTAATCATAATACTATTTTTCTAAACAGTTTAATTCTTTCTCTCCTTTATCGAAATTCACCAGAAATTTTGCGGTTTATTTTAATTGACCCAAAAAGGGTTGAATTCCCGGTTTATAACGAATTACCCCATCTTCTCTGTCCGGTTATTCTTGAATCCCAAAGAACAGTTAATGCTCTTAAATGGTTAATTTTGGAAATGGAAAGGAGATTTGACTTGTTATCGGAAGCCAAGGCAAGGGATATTGCCGGGTACAATGAAATAGCTCTCAGGAATCAAGAGGGACCTATGCCTTATATTGTTTTAGTCATTGATGAGTTAGCCGATTTAATGGCAGCCAGAGGCAAAGAAGTGGAGGTGGGCATTGTCAGATTAGCCCAAATGGCTAGAGCGGTCGGAATTCATTTGGTGGTGGCTACCCAAAGACCATCGGTTGAGGTGATTACCGGTTTAATTAAAGCCAATATTACTTCCCGAGTTACTTTTCAGGTTGCCTCACAGGTTGATTCCAGAACTGTGCTGGATATGGCTGGAGCAGAAAAACTTTTAGGCCTGGGAGACCTTCTCTTTGTTTCAGCTGAAATTTCAAAACCAGTAAGAATCCAGGGTGCTTATGTTTCGGAAAAAGAAGTGAAGAGAGTGGTAAATTATATAAATTCAAAGTGGCGCTTAGCGGCTGAGGAGGTGGAAAAGGCAAAATTAGAAAAAGTGATTTTAAAGAATGCGCTATCTGAGGACTTAGCCAAAGGTTTAGAAGTTCCGGAAACAGAAATTGAAAGTTTTTATGGAGGCGAAGATCCCTTATACGAAGAGGCGAAGCGCTTGGTTATTGAAGCCAAAAAGGCATCAGCCTCCTTTTTGCAGCGGAGACTGCGGATTGGCTATGCCCGGGCAGCCAGATTGATTGATATGATGGAAGATAGAGGGGTAGTAGGACCAGCCGATGGGGCTAAACCAAGGGAAGTCTACCTAGGCGAAATTCAAAATCCAAAATTCAAAATTCAAAATGAAGAAGATAACGATTGGAAAAAGGTATAAAAAGTTTTAAAATAAAAGTATGGAAAAGAAGAAACAACCCAAAATTGAAAAAAGTGATTTACAAGAAGCGGTAGAAGAAATTAAGCAGCGGTTTGGCGAAGGAGCAATAATGAAATTAAAAGAGGTGAGAGCGGCTGATGTCGATGTTATTCCAACTGGTTCTATTTCTTTGGATATGGCTTTAGGAGTGGGCGGAGTGCCAAGAGGTAGAGTAGTTGAAATCTATGGCCCGGAAGGCGGAGGAAAAACCACATTGGCACTTCATATTTTAGCTGAGGCCCAAAAACAAGGAGGGGTGGGAGCTTTTGTTGATGCTGAACACGCTTTAGATCCCGATTGGGCAAAGAGAATCGGAGTAGACATGGAAAACCTCTTAATTGCTCAACCAGACTCAGGAGAACAGGCCTTGCAGATTATTGAAACATTAGTTCGTTCAGGTGAGGTCGATGTTATCGTTGTCGATTCAGTGGCAGCCCTGGTTCCCCAGGCAGAAATTGCTGGAGAGATGGGCGAGTTTCAAATTGGCCTTCAGGCCCGTCTAATGTCGCAAGCCTTGCGGAAGCTTTCCGGAATTATTTCGAAAACCAAAACCATTGTCATTTTTTTAAATCAAACCAGAATGAAAATCGGAGTTTTATATGGTAATCCCGAAACAACCCCTGGCGGTTTGGCCCTAAAATTTTATGCCTCAGTCAGAATTGATTTAAGAAGAATAGCTCAGATAAAACACGGGGATGAGATTATCGGAAACAGAATCAAAGCCAAAATTGTCAAAAATAAAGTGGCCGCTCCCTTTAAAACTACTGAGTTTGATATTTATTATAATGAAGGAATTTCGAAATCTGCTGACCTTTTGAATACTGGATTAAAATTTGGGATAATAAAAAAAGCCGGGAGTTGGCTTCAATACGGAGAGAGAAAACTTGGCCAAGGGTTAGAAGCTGCTAAGACCTTTCTGAAAGAAAACCCCGAAACAGTAAAAGCAATCGAAGAAGAAATAAAAAAAATTTAAGTATTAGTATTACCCAGTAAGACAACTTCGAATTCCATCAGTAAAATAACATTTTGCTGATGGGTTCGTTTGATTTAATTATAACCTAATTTTAAGGTCATCTGCCAGGTAATAACCTCGAACTACATTTTAACCTTTTCAGAGTTTTTCTTCGAAAAACTCTGTTCGAAGTTGCTCTACTGGGTATTACTTTTTAGTCGGTGCTAAAAACCCCAAGTGCCTTGCTCTTTTGATGGCTTTAGCTAGCATTCTTTGATGCCTGGAGCAGAGGCCTGTTTTATTTTTGCCTCTGATTTTCCCTAGCCCAGAAATAAATCTCTTCAAATATTCAGTATCTTTAAAATCAATCTCCTGTATATTTCTTTGACAAAAAAAACAAGGCATATTCAAAAAGGCAAATCTTTGACATCTATTGCATTTTCTTCTTCGATGACGGGGATTTCTTCTTGGGGTGGTGTCTCTTTTTCTGGCGGCGCCACCTTCCCAGCTGCTCTCGGGCCTAATTGCATTCTTTCAGCCACAATTTCGGTTCTTGATCTTTGATTACCAGAGGAATCCTGCCAAGATCTTGTCTGAAGTCTTCCCTCAATTAAGACTAAAGAACCTTTAGTTAAATACTGGGAAGCGATTTCTGCCAACCTTCGCCACAAAACTATATTATGGTATTCGGTTGATTTTTTGGTTTCACCAGTAGTTGGATCTTTGCCAATTCGATTAGTGGCTAATCCAAAACTGCAAACTGTTTGCCCCGTAGGGGTAGTTCTCACTTGAGGATCTCGGGTAAGACGACCAACGAGAAAAACTTTATTTAGATTCATTTTTATTCGCCTAAAATTTCTTCTAATTTTTTCTCAATTTCTTTCAATTCGACCTTTGGCTTCGCTAATTTTTTCGGTTTTATTGTCACTTCTTGAACTTTCTTGCCCGCCAAAATTTTGCCTGGCAAAACTTGGGCGGGTTTGCCTAAAATCAAGTAGCGAAGAATGTTTGACTCCGATTTTAATCTTTTATGAAGAAAAACCAATTTTTCAGGCGGCAGCTGAAAACTCAAGGAAGCTAAAAAAGCAGAAGTATTTTTCTTAATTGAGTAAGCCAGGGACTTTTTAATTGTCCTTGATATCTCATTTAAAATCCCTCCAATTTCTTGGATTTGAGAAACAATTTTTTCTTGCAAAGCTTTTATTTCCTCTTCGGCAAGATTAGGTGGTATCAAATATGTTAATTCGTAAAGTCTCATATCTTAAATTCTATCACATCGCCATCTTGGACTATGTAATCTCGGCCAACTATTTTGAGCGAACCTGACTCTCTCGCTTCTTTCCAGTTTCCAGTTTCCAATAATTTTTGCCAAGAAATTACCTCAGCTCTAATAAATTTTTCTTTGAAATCAGAATGGACTACTCCTCCGGCTTCCGGTGCCCTGAGCCCTCTTTTTAATGTCCAAGCCCGAGTTTCTTTTCCACCGGCTACAGTATAAAAAGTAATTAAATCAAGAATATTGTAACAAGCAAGAATTAGTTGGTCAAGTTGTGATTCAAAGCCCAAGTCTTTTGTTTCATTCTGAGAAAGCTCCGAAAGTTCCACCTCATCCTTCAAATTCATCCCCAAATAACCAACACCCGAGGTTGGATATTTTTTATCGTCGGTATTTAAGAGATATAAAATTGGTTTTTGGGTCAAAAACTGGTATTCTTTAATTTCTAATCTTTCTTCATCATTTAAATTAATTTCAGAAATTAATTTTCCCTGAGAAACCCAATCTCTGACTTTTTTAAATAACTCTTCTTTCTTCAAGGCTTTTTTGTCTTTTGACTTCACTTCTTTTCCAGCTTTGGAGAGCAGGCCCTCCAAAGTTTCTAAATCCTTCATCAAAAGTTCAACTTTGACTATTTCAATGTCTCTTTCCGGGTCAATGGGACCAGCCACATGTTCAACCTTAGGATCCTCAAAGGCTCTCACTACTTCTGAAATGGCATCACAATTTCTAATATGAGCCAAAAATTGGTTCCCCAAACCTTCGCCTTTGTGAGCTCCTTTAACTAATCCAGCAATGTCAATAAATTCAATAACAGTGGGAGTAACTTTTTGAGGTTTAATAATTTCAGAAATCCTCGCCAATCTTTCATCAGGAACGGTAACCACTCCAACATTAGGATGGATGGTGGTAAAAGGATAAGCAGCAATATCAACCGGTATTTTCGTCAAGGCCTTAAATAAAGTGGATTTCCCCACATTGGGCAAACCCACAATACCCACTGAAAATGACATATAAATTATGTTATAATAAAAAAATATGAAAATCAACCCTAATTTTAAAAAGGTTGCTTTGCAGGCTGTAAAGGCAGCGGGAAAGATAGTAGAAAAAAATTTTTTAAAAAATCATAGGGTTCGTTTCAAAAAAGACTTAAGTTTAGTTACCGATGTTGATTTAGAAGCAGAAAAAATAATTAGAACAATTATTAAAAAAAATTTCCCATCTCATAGCATTGTAAGTGAAGAAAGTGGAGGAGAATTTGGTAAAGATTTTACCTGGGTAGTAGATCCACTTGATGGTACAACGAATTATGTTTTAGGATTTCCTTTTTTCTCTGTAGCTCTGGCTCTCGTGAAGGGCGAAGAACCACTTTTGGGTGTGGTGTTTAATCCTATAAGTGGAGAATTGTATGTGGCAGAAAAGGGAGGGGGTGCTTATTTAAATAAAAAAATAATTAAAACGAAAGCAAGCGATAATATTTCGAAACACTTTTTAATTTTTAATAAAGGAAAAGATTTAATTGGCGGGCTTAAGGTTTTAATGAAAATTGCTCCCCAACTAGAAAGAGTTCGCATCTGGGGTAGTGGTCATTTGGAGATTTGTCAAGTAGCGAGAGGAAGAGTCGAGGGATACGTGACCGCAAAACCCGCTTGTCACGATACAATCGCCAGCGTTTTAATTGCCAAAGAGGCAGGAGCCGAGGCCACAGATTTTAATGGTAATCAATTCACCATCCATTCTGAAAACCTGATCGTCGCTAGAAAAAAAATTCATAATCAGCTTTTAAAACTGATTAAAATAAAATAAACACTATGGAAATTTTTCGTGCCTACGACATAAGGGGGGAGTATCCCAAAGATATTAACGATGATATTTGCTATAAAATCGCCAGGATTCTGGTGCGGACTTTTAATGCTAAAAATGTGGTTATTGGTAGAGATGTCAGTTTGGCTACGCCAAAAATCTATAAATCATTAATCAAAGGGGCGCTTGATCAAGGAGCGGACATTATTGATATTGGTATCGCCGGAACCGATGTAGTTTATTTTGCTGCCGGCCATTACAAATTTAATATTGGCTTAGAAGTCACTGCTTCCCATTCAGCTGGTTACTTAAGCGGAATAAAAATTTTAGGACCCGGAGCCACTCCCTTTGGGAAAGGAATGGGTATGGAGAAATTGAAAGAAGACTTTTTAAATTACCGAGAAGTTAAACCAGAAAAAAAAGGAAAATTAATAAAAAAAGATGTTTGGAAAGATTTTATTACCCAGGTTTTAGAGTTTGTTGACGCGAGCAAAATTAAACCTTTAAAAGTTGTCAGTGACGCCTCAAATGCTGTAGGTGTTTTAGAAATTGATAATTTAGAAAAACACCTACCCCAAATAGAATTTATCAAGCTTAATTGGAAATTAGATGGTCGTTATCCTGGCCATCAGCCAAACCCTTTTTTAAAAGAAAATCGCCAACAATTGGTGGCGAAAGTAAAAAAAGTCAAAGCCGATTTAGGAATAGCTTTTGATGGCGATGCCGACAGAGTATATTTTGTCGACGAAAACGGCGATTATATTTTCGGTGTTTATATTAATGCCTTAATTGCTGAGAAAACGTGTAGGGCTAATCCGGGAGGAGTGGTTTTGTATGATGTCCGAGCTACCCGTTATATTAAAATGAAAATTCTTGAAGCTGGCGGAATCCCTAAAATGGAGTTAGTCGGCCATGTTTTCTTTAAGAATCGAATGAGAAAAGAAAATGCTATTTTTGGTGGCGAAGCCTCAGGTCATATATATTATAATTTTGGAGATTACATGGTGGAAAATAGCTTAATTGCTTTTTGCCAGATTCTTCAAATAATTTCTGAAAGTGGGAAAAGCTTAAGCGAATTAACTAGAGAAGCTCGGATTAATTATCCAGTCAGCGGTGAATACAATTTTATTTTGCCGGGTTTTGCTGAGACAGATGATTTAACCCCCGAAGCGATAGCTGTGATGAATAAAATTTTAGCCAAGGTCAGAGAAAAATATTCTGACGGAGAAATTTCTGATTTCGATACTTTGACTATTTATTACCCCGACTGGAATTTTAATCTCCGGCCATCAGCTAATGATCCCGTATTGCGCTTTACTGCCGAAGCAACCAGCAACGAATTACTTTTGAGAAAACAAAAAGAAGTTTTTGAATTACTAAAAGCCGAAGGCTGCCAATATCTCAATGACAGCGGAGTAGAATTATTATATTAGACCCATTTTTTTCTTGACCTCTTGCAAGGTGGATTGGGCGATAATTTGGGCTCTTTTTCTACCTTGTTCTAAAATTTCTTTGACATAAACTTCTCTGGAGAGAAGTTCTTTTCTTTTCCGGCGCAATGGCTCCAAAGAGTTAATGAGTAATTCAGTTAAAGATTTTTTAAATTTCTCATAACCTCCTCCTTTAAATTTTTTCTCTAATTCCCTAATTGATTTTCCAGAGAAAAGCGAGAATATAGTTAAGAGATTAGATATTCCCGGCTTTTTTTCTGAGTCATAAATTATTGTTTTACCAGGGTCAGTTACGGCAGCCATTATTTTCTTTTGGATAATTTCAGGCTCATCAAACAATTCAATGCATCCTTGTGGGTCATCGGTTTTTGACATTTTCTTTTTTGGATTTTGCAGGGACATAATTTTTTCTCCAGTTTTAGGCAATAAAACCTCAGGTGTTTTAAAAACTTTCCCAAATTTTTTGTTAAAGCGACGGGCAATTTCTCGAGTTAGTTCAACGTGTTGCTGTTGATCCCGGCCAACCGGGACCAAATCGGTTTGATAAAGCAAAATGTCAGCTGCCATCAAAAGGGGATAGTTTAAGAGTCCGGCATTAACGTATTCTGGATGTTTTTTTGCTTTTTCTTTAAACTGGGTCATTCTTTGAAGTTCGCCTAGAGGAGTAATGGTTCCCAAAAGCCAAGATAGTTCAGCATGTTCTTTTACCTGGGACTGAACAAAAAAGATACATTTTTCCGGGTCAAGACCGGAAGCTAAATAAGCAATAGCCAGCTCCGTAATATTTTTTTGCAATTTTTCAGCTTTATAAGGAGTGGTTATGGCATGCAAGTCGACAATACAAAAAATACACTCAGCTTTTTCCTGGAGTTCAATCCATTGTCTAATTGCTCCCAAATAATTTCCAATATGTAATTCTCCTGTTGGTCTGATGCCGCTAAAAACTCGCATATTTTATACTTCGATGATTACGGGAAGAATCATTGGCCGTCTTTGGGTTTTTGAAAAGAGAAATTGGCCTAATTTATTCCTTATTTCATCTTTAATATAGCTCCAATTGACCGCTCCCCCTGTGCCAGCTGCCCGATTAACTATTCCGATTACCTTTTTCCGAGTCTCCCTGAGTAATTCCTTTGATTCTCTGAGATAAACAAACCCTCTTGATATTATATCAGGAGAACCCTTCACCTGACCAGTCTTTCTATCAACCACAGCCACAATGACAAACATTCCATCTCTGGCTAACATCTGTCGGTCTCTGAGTACCACCTCACCAACATCGCCAATTCCCAAACCATCAACCATGACATAATTTGAGGGGGCGGTTTCTTTTTCAAGATAGATTCTTTTTTGGTTTAAATTAACGATTTTTCCATTTTCAGCAACAACAATATTTTTTTCCGGGATACCTGCTTCTTTAGCTAATTCTGAATGAGCCACTAACATCGAATACTGGCCGTGGATGGGCAAGAAAAACTTTGGCTTCATAATCCCAATCATTTCTTTCAATTCTTCCTTTTGGGCATGGCCTCCAGCATGAATATCCATCATTTTATAATGGAAAACTTTCGCTCCTTGGCGCAAAATATCGTCTTTTAACATCTGAACCGTTCTTTCATTTCCCGGAATAACCGAAGAAGAAAGGATAACCGAATCTCCTTTCTTTAGGCGAATGAAAGGATGCTCTTTAATGGCAACCCTCATTAGAATCGCCGAACCTTCTCCCTGAGCGCCGGTACATAAAATGGTGATTTTTGAATCGGGATAATTTAAAACCTCTTTTCCTTTAATTAAGGTGCCCTTTTTTGACTTGATATAACCTAAAATTTTTGAAATCTCAACGTTAGTTTTCATTGAATAGCCTTCGAGGGAAACCTTCCTGCCATATTTCTCTGACAAAGAGATAATCTGCTGGATTCTGTTAATTAAAGAAGCAAAGGTGGCGGCAATAATTCTACCCGGGGCTTTTTTGAAAATTTCATCCAGATTTTTTTCAATTGTTTTTTCAGAAAGGGAATGACCGTCTTCTTCGGCTCCGGTAGAATCTGAAAGCAAAAGCAAAATTTTTCTTTTAGCTAAAGAATACAGTTTTTGAAAGTCAGTTGGTAAATCATTGACCGGATGAGAGTCAAATTTGAAATCAGAAGTGTGTAAGATGTCGCCTACTGGAGTCTCAATCAACAGGCCTAAATTGTCGGGAATGTTATGGTTTTGGCGGAAAAATTCAATTCTAAAAGGACCTAGCCTAATTTTTGAACCGCTTTTAACTTCAGTGATGTCTAACCTGGGCAGGTTCGAAAAATCTCCCTGTCTTTTTAAAATTATTCCTCGGGTTAGAGGGGAGGCAAAGATTTCTAAATTTGGGTGCCAAATCTTTTCAATCAAATAGGGGATAGCGCCAATATGGTCATAATGACCGTGAGTAAAGACAACTCCTAAAATATTTTTTTCCTTTCCTTTAAGAAAACTGGTATTTGGCACAATATAATCAATTCCTGGCATATCTTCTTCAGGCAGACGAAATCCCATATCAATAACTAAAATCGCCTTTTGATATTCAAGGAGCATCATATTCCTACCAACCTCACCCAGTCCACCTAAAGGAATGATCCGTAAATTAGTAATTTTTTTCATAAGTGGTGCGGACGGAGAGACTTGAACTCTCACGGGCTTTCGCCCCTTGGCTTCTGAAACCAAGGTGTCTACCGGTTCCACCACGTCCGCCTATTTTGGACTTTTTCGGCCGTATTTATCTTCAATTCTTATTTCGTCATTCTCCTTAACTTTCCCAGTGGAAATCTCTAAAACTTTTGAATTTTTTATTCCTTCTATTTGATGTAAGAATTTTCTGGGGACAAAAGTATACTCGCCCTCTTTTAAAATTTTCTTTTTTAACGATTTTAAATCTTTCCCGATAGTTACCTTTATCTTTCCAGAAATTAAATACCAAAATTCCCTTCTCAATTTATGGAATTGTAAAGACAAACTTTCTCCTTTTTTAATTTGGAGAATTTTTACCGTACAAGGTTTATTGTCAATAAACTTAATAAACCCGCCCCAAGGGCGACGAAAATCCTTTTCTAATCTTATTTCTTGAGTCACTTTTTAAAAACACCGGCTTTTTTAATGAGAACTTTGTTTTTAGAGACCCAATTATAAAGTTTTTTTACTCCTTCCTCTGGAGAAGCTAATGGCTGCCAGCCAAAGTCTTTTTTTGCTTTGGAAATATCGGAAATATAAATCTTTTGGTCACCCGGCCGCCAGGGACCAAATTTGTAGTTAAATTTTTTACCAGAGAGTTTTTCTAAAATTTCAAATAATTCCCAGATAGAAAGAGAAAAATTGGGGCCGCCACCAATATTATAGGCTTTACCGCGAGTTTTCTTAATATTTTTGAAAGCTAAATCAAAAGCTCGTAACAAATCATCAATATACAAGACATCTCTGACTTGTTTACCGTCACCGAAAATCGTAACAGGTTTATCAAAAAGCAAAGCATTACAAAACCAGGCTAACCATCCCTGCTCTTCGATTCCAAACTGATGAGGACCATAAATCCCGGATTGCCGAAAAACAACTGTATTTAAACCATAAATTCGGGCGTAGTCAATGGTGTATTGGTCCCCGGTTCCCTTTGAACACCCGTAGGGGCCGCAAAAATCAAGAGGATAATTTTCAGAAATCCCTCTTATGTTTTTGTAGTCATACCTTTCCTTTTTTTCTACTACCGGAATATCAAGCATCTCTCCATAAACTTTATTTGTATTTCCTGAAAAGACAAATTTTCCATTTCTTTCTACAAGAAAGTTTTCGTTATCTTTAACTTTTAAACACCAAACAATGCCATCATAGTTAATCCAAGAGGTGTTTTTCCTGAAAGCTAGTCGCGGAGTTCTCGAAATATTAAAATCATAATAATCTCCCTCAATTTTTCTTCCGTCAATATTTCCTTGAGCATGCCCTTCCCGAAGAGATAAATCATAGCTTAATTTTGTGCATAACTCTATAAAATCTCTAACTAGGGATTTAGAGGTCGTTCGAAACGCAACTTTTCCGTCCCCATCACTATCAAGAAGGCCTTGAAATAAATATTGAAGATATTTAGGAGAATATTCCAACATCCACGCAGGGATTCTTTTTTCTTTTGCATCGTGGCCACACTGACTAAAAATATTAAAAAGAATTTTTGAGGTAAAGTAAATCCTTGATTGTCCATTGTGTTCATTTTTATAAGCATGATAACTTATACCACTACTTTTTAAAACATCTTCCACTTTTTCTCGGCACTTATCATTTTCAGGGATATCAAAGAAAATACCGTAACCAAAAGAAATCACTTCTTCCTTAGCTCCTATTTTACCCCCTATTTCTTCGGTTGACATAAATCTTCCAGTAGAGGAGTTTCTTGCCATCTCAATGTATTCTACTTTACTCAATCCGGTTCTGGTAGGATATTTTTTTACTACTAAATTTAAAGAGCCATCTCCAATATAAATACCCATTAAGTAAAAGAGATCTTCTGTCCTCATAACTGATAAGAGGTTTTTTCTATTCCAAATGAGATCTGGATTACCTGCTTTTTCAATAAGATTGATATATTCTTCGTTTTTTCCCCGCCATTTTCCTTTAGGTAGGAAGAATTGAAACCTCTTTGCCATTTCGCTGGCGGGTTTGAAAGAGAAATTAGTGGGGCGATTATCGTTATCATGTTGATATAATATTCGATGGTTGGGAGTTACAAAAAATTCATATCTTTTCCCTTTAAAATAAAGCATTGGTCCTCGGTAGTGTTGAATTATTACTTCCTCAACTGGTTTTATTTCGATATTTCCAGTTTTAGGATTAATAGATAGAACTTTATCTCTCTCTTTAATTTCATTGTGTTTTTTTATTCCATCAATAGTGACTGCCTTAGTTTTTTCATCAAAACAAGATGAATAAAGTATTGTAGCTTTAGGGCTACTCTTTCTAAGGGCTTCCAAAACATTAAAAGTCCCCAAAGCATTGATTTCAAAGTCTTCCCGGGGATTGGTTACCGAAGTTACCATTGTCGTTTGCGCAGCCAGGTGGGCGACTAAATCTGGTTTATATTTTTTAAAAGTTTCTAATAATTTTTTCTCGTCTCTGATATCTCCTTTGACAAAAACCAAATTCCCCCCTTGTTTTTTTAGCCATTTTAAATTTTCTTTGGCGCCAGCCCGCGAAAGGTTGTCAAAAGAGACTACTTTACAGCCCTTCTTTAAGTAAAAATCAGCGGCATTCGTACCTATAAATCCGCAACCACCAGTGATTAGAACTGTCTTTGGCATAGAATTATAGAATTAGATTTTTTTGGAGTTCCACTTTTTTATCGCCTCTTCCCACCTCTCAAAAGTGCCAATATCCTGCCATTTCCCCTCAAACTTATAACCAAAAAGTTTCCCTTCTTTAGCTAACTGAGGAAAGAGGTCATTTTCCACCATGGCAAATTTTTTTCCTTTTGGAAAATAATTTTTAATTTCGGGATTCATTATATAAAGGCCAGAATTAATATAAGAGGAAGGAGGGTCCTTTGGTTTTTCAATGAATTCTGAAATTTTATCTCCATCTAATTTTGCCACTCCATAAACTTGAGGATTTTCCACTTTTACTAAACCAACTGTCGCCACTCCTTCTTTCTGGCGATGATAATCTATCATCTCTTTTAAATTTAGTTCCTTTAGTTCATCTCCATTGGAAACGACGATCGGCTCGGAAAACCAGCGAGGGTCAGCTTTGATTAGGGGAGTAAAGGTGCCGCTAGGTTTTTTCTCAATCAGAAATTCAATTTTTTCCCTGGGGAAATAGGTTGCCTTCCATTTATAAAAATCCTCCAGATGTTTCTTCTGGATATTAATTTTAATATCTTCCACTCCGTGCTTTAAATAAAGCTCAATCAAATAAGTTAAAATGGGAATTTTCCCCACTGGCAAAAGGGGTTTTGGAATTTCCAAAGTCAGAGGATATAACCTCGTTCCCTCTCCGGCAGCTAAAATAAAACCCTTCATAGATTATAATTATATCACTATTTTTCTATTTGTAAATAGATTTCCCAGGCGGCCAATCATGGCGGGCAAAATTCTTTAGGATTTCATTTTATGCTCTGGCTAACCTTCGTTTTAGTTCTTCGATGGCTTTAATTGGGGTTGGGTCAACTTTATATTCCAGAGCTAACCAATAGGCAGTCCAAAAACCTAAAATGACGGTGGAGAAAATTTTTTCTAACATTGTTTTACCCTTCATATCAATAAATTCTACCTTTATTCCTTCTTCTTCTATTAAATCCTTGGCAATTTCCATTTGTTTTAAAATTCTGGGATGGGAATCTTCCGGGTCTCTCAAAATTATTACATAGAGTTTCTCATTCGGAATTTGCATTTCGTTTATTTTCCAAAAGCCAACTGTTTCATTGTGATTTAATTCTGGAAAATAATTACAAATAGCTAAAACCTTAGCAGTTTCATTTAAACTATTTTTCCAAATCCAACCAATTTCTCGAAACCTCCGGGAGGCATAAATAATTGGAATTTTTCCAAAAATTTTTTCAGCTAATTTTTTTCCTTGATTTTCAGGTACCTTCGCCCCGCTCCTGCGGGGCTCGGTTTTTAAAGAAGCCCCAATTTTCAAAATTTCCTCAGAAATTTCCGGGCCTAAAATATGGTGATTAACTAAAATTTGAACCAGGCTAGCTGTCATTTCTCCCAAAGCCAATCTCGGTGGGATTAGGGGAGGGGGAAGAAGGGAGCAGGGGACATCATATTTTTTAGAAAGCTTCCCCAATTTTCCGCCGGTAGTAATCGAAATCAATGGCAAATTACGCGATCTGGCTGTATTAAAAGAAGACAAAGTTTCTTCAGTATCTCCAGAATAAGAAATGCAGATTATTAAACTTTCATTTCCGGCCTGGGGAGGAAGACGATAGGATTTATAAGAAAAGACATCGAGAGGTCTTAGGGTGACTAAAATATCTCCTGGTAACCCCGATCCTCCCATTCCGCAAATAATGATATTCTCTGGCCATCTCGTTAAAACCCCCGGTTTCAAACTGACACCTTGGGCTGCTTCAATCCCAATTCTAAATTGTCTTGGAAAATCCAAGATAATTTGGCGCATATTGGACCTGTCAATTTTTTTTGTTACCATACTCTTTTTGTTTTGATATACCAATCTTCTATGCCCGAAAATCTTTTTGATGGATCAACAATCGTTTTGGTATTTATCCCTTTAATTTCTTTTGAAACTAAATAAAGATAATCTGGATTATAAAGGAATACCGCTGGCGCATCCTCAATTAAAATATCTTGGAATCCCTCTAATTTCTCTTTCCGAAGATTTTCATCCAAACTTTCTCGAACTTCTTCTAATAGTTTATCACATTTTTTGTTTTCATACATTGCTAAATTTAAACCGGGGTCTCTTTTTTGGGAGGAATGCCAGAAAGGAAAAGGGTCGGGGATAGCCCCTAAAACTTCACCAAATAAAAGCATTTCATAATCTCTCGGTCGAATTATTTCTTCGGGGAAATTAGTACTGTCAACGGTTTTAATTTCTACCCTCGCTCCCAGCGCCCCCCATTGACGCTGTAAAAGCTTAGCCACCTCTTTTAAGATAGGTTGATCTACTGTAGTTAAAGAGAATTCTAAAGGTATTATCTCCTCGGAACTCTTAAAACAGATTTCATTCAATTTTGTCCGAGTAGCTTTCAAAACATCGCCAGTCCCTTTTTCCAGACCTTGAGGTTCCAAAATTTCTTTTTTATATTTTTCCTGAAACCTGATTACCGCCTCTTTTGTTTTTTGGCCAAAATAACCTGTAATTTCTCCCTCAGGATAAATTTCCGAGTCTCGGGCTAAGCATTTTTGGAGTTCTTTCACTTCCGTGCCCTGGACACCTACTCTGAGATTACTCTTAAATTGGAAAGCTGGCTCCTTTTTAACAATTTTTACCAGTTTGCCATTTTCCGATTCAACAAATCCAGCATTTTTCAAAATTTCTTTAGCTTTTTCTAAATTGAATTCATAAGAGACGGTGGGTGGTCGGAGTCCGTAAATTTCTGGCAAAATCGGAGATTGCACAATCTTGCCCCTGTCTGCCAGAACTTCTCTCAGAATTTCTTCCTTATTTACCCCGTAGCTTAGGGCCTGTCTGACTTCTTTTTCTGAAAAAATTTTCGCAGGGGCCCTGCTTTCAGCAGGGAGGGTGGCGGGTGGGTTGTAGTCTGGATTAAAAAATATAGCAAAATATCTGGGCAGGGAAAGAGAGTAGACTACAACCCCCCCGCCACCCTCTAAGGTATTAGTAAAGTTTTTAATAGAAGTTAAGGAGAATCCCTTAATCTCTCCTTTTTTGTAACTCTTAATCAAATCTTCCTCATTTTTAAAGAAATAAAAAGCAACTTGGGAAAGATTAGGACCTTCCTTAAAATATTTTGGATTTCTAACCAAATCTAAAGAAATAATTTGACCCTGCTCGTTTTGGTTTAAATTTTTTAATTGAAAAGGACCTGAGCCAATTGGTTTTAAGTTTTGAATAGTTAAAAGAAAATTCTGGGGAGAGATATCCTTCCAGATGTGCTCGGGCATTATTTTCAGAGTACAATTTTCCAGAAAAACAGCCGAAGAACCTTTTAACCTAAAACGGAGGGCGTTTTCTGAGATTTTTTCCACTTCAACTCCTAACCAATTTACCCTTAAGGGACTTTTTATTTCCGGATTCTGGATTGTTTTAATGGTAAAAACCACATCATCGGCAGTTAAAGGTTTTCCGTCTGACCAAAGAAGATTTTCTTTTAAATAAAATTCGTAAACTTTCCCATCTTCCAAAATTTTATATTCCTTAGCTAAATCGGGGATAATTTTTCCTTCTCCGTCATATTTCATTAAACCTGAAAAGATGAGTTCAACCAAATCTCGGTCAACATCGGAAGCGACGTAAATAGGATTGATAAACCGCGGTGAACCTACTACTCCTTCAATATACTGCCCACCCTCAGCTGGCTGGATTTTGGTATTTTCAAAATAAAAATTAACGGTCAGGAAAAGAGACGAACTGGAAAATAGAAATAAAAAAACAAAAAAGACAACTCTCTCTTTTTTTGTCAGGATTTTAAAAAATTGCCACCACTGAGATTTAGAAGGCAACTTCATCGATTAAAAAACGAGATTTAATAGGGCCAAAATTACAAAAGCGGCTCCTAAAAAGTAAGTAGCCCAAAGAATCTTTTTCTGAATTCCTCTTCTGGTAGCATAAAATCCGCCCTCTCCACCGAAAGCCGACCCCAAAGCCGTTCCCCGCTGTTGGAAGAGAATGCAGATAATTAAAAAAACAGAAACTATAATTTGCAAAATAGGTAGAAATTTTTCCATAACTCTATTCTTCCAGAATCATTTCTCGGGTTTTCCTACTCCCAAATCCTAAAAGAAAACTTAAAACCCAGACAATGATGGTGAGCCAAAAAAGAGGAATAATTCCGGCGATAACTAACTCCGGGAAAAAGATATCAACAAGCCAAATCATTAACATGTTGATGATGAAACCAAACAAACCAAAAGTGAGAATTCTCAAAGGTAGAGTTACTATTTTAAAAATTGGCTTAATAAAGAAATTAACCAAACCTAAAATTATACCAATTAAAACTATAACCTGTAATTTCGCAGTTAATTTTATTCCTAAAAAAATAATTCCTTCTGGCGGAATTTCTACGCTCACCCCGGGTACAAAATTGATTCCCAAATAAATTCCTAAAATCCCAACCACAATTTGCCAAAATAATCTCTCCATACGTGTTTTTTAATAATACCAGAAACTTAATCTCCAAGCAAGCCCCGTAGTAGATTTTTGACAAGGTTTTCTTTCAGAAAACCTAGTCATCGCGTAGCGAGTCAAAAATTCACTACGGGGCAAGGTCCTTTTCCCTCAATTTTCTATGATAAGAAATGGCAAAGCGATGAGCTTCGTCTCTTAGCTGCAAAATCAAATTAAAAACCTCTCTCGGCAGACTTTTTAACAAAATTGGCTTTTTTCTTTCCTCAATAAATAATTCATTTTTCTTTTTAGCCAAAGCCATTACTTTTAGTTTACCAACACCCGGAGTTGGTAAGGTAGAAAGGGCGACATTAAGTTGCGCGATGCCGCCGTCAATTAAAATTAAATCTGGAAATCCCCATTCTGGATGATTCAACCTTCTAGTTAGGCATTCTTTAATCATGGCTACATCATTTGGCTTCCCAGCCACTTTAATCTTAAATTTTCGATAAAAATTCTTATCAGGAAGACCATTAATAAAAGTTACCATGGAACCGGTAGCCTCCTGCCCCTGGATATTAGAAACATCGTAGGCCTCAATTCGGGAAATTTTATCTTTAATTTTTAATAATTTTTTTAATTGTTCTTCAATTTGGTACCATAGGGCGAAGAAAATAGATTTTCTTCTTCTCCCTTCGCTGTTGCTCGGGAGACTAATTTGTGGTCCTGTTATTTCTTTGAAGATTTTAGCATGAGCCAAAACTTTTTCTAAAGATTTAATTTGGTCTCTAATTTTTGCCGCCCTTTCAAAATCTTGCGAAGCAGACATTTTTTTCATCTCTTTTTTCAAATTTCTTAAAACCCGAGATTTCCTTCCCTTAATTATTTCAAAGAGAGAATTGGCATTCGTTTGAATTTCCCGTTTAATTTTTTCTTTAATTTCCGGAACTTCTAAAATTTTAGACCTCAAAAGACAAGGAGCTGGGCAGTAACCTAAATGGTACCAGAGACAAGCCCGTTTTGGTATGACCCGGCAAGACCTGTAAGGAAAAACCCTTCTTAAAACTTTTAAAGTTTCTTTTAGGGCTTTTCCATCAACAAAAGGACCAACATAATTAGGTTTTAGTTTCATTTGGTGTGTCCAGAAAACTTGTGGAAAGTCCTCTCTAGTTATGCCGACAAAAAAATAATTTTTATCATCTCTCCAGACAACATTGTATTTTGGCTGATACTTTTTAATTAAATTCGCCTCTAAAATCAAAGCCTCAATTTCCGAGTCGGTTTTAATAAAGGCCACTTTTGTAGCTAATCTAATCAGATCCTTGTGCTGTTTTACTCTTTCTCTGATATTTGCTGCCTTGCCAATGTACAAAATTTTTCTGCCATCTCTAAAACAGTAAACTCCGCTATTTTTTGGCAACTTTTCAATTTTCTTTTTTGGAATAAATCTAAATTCACTCATTGTTCTTCCTCCGTCGCAATTTCGGGCTGAAAATAATTATTAATTTCAATTTTTTCCGGAATTACCTCCTTTATTTTACCATTTTTAATTAAGATTTTAACCATTTGACCTTGTTGAGTTTCTTCAGAAAAGCTTTGGTCAAAAACAAAATTTCCTAAGCTGTAAAAAATATAGCCACTCTGGTATTGCTCACTTTTTTGGATAACGTGGGGATGATGGCCAATCACTATGTCAGCTCCGGCCTCAATTGCTGCTTTAGAAAATTCAATTTGAAACTGAGTTGGTTCTGATAAATATTCTTCGCCAGAATGAAAAGAAACAATTAAAATATCAACCTTTTCTTTTACGGCCTTAATATCATTTTTAATTCTAGGGGCCCATTCCGAACGAAGTGAGGAATGGGAGGACGTGGTGGGCGGGTTGTAGTCTATATCTTCTTCCGAAATCCAGGCCATACCGGAATTTTCTCCTACCGCTTTCCAAGTTTCGGGTCCTAAATTAGTATAAGCCAAAAAACCAATCTTTGTTCCCTCAATTTCCTTAATGACGGGAGTGGATTCCCCGTAGGCTTCTCCTTCATTAAATCCGGCTCCAACATAATCTATGCCTGCTGTTTTTAATCTCAAAAAAGTATCCTCTAAGGCTTCCCGGCCATAATCAAATACATGATTGTTGGCTAAAGATATTACATCAAAACCAGCAAAAGTTAATCCTTCAATTGTCTTTGGGTCATTTCGAAAAGAATAAATACTGCCCACTTTAATTCCTTTATCCGAAATCGGCCCCTCCAAATTTCCAAAAAGGAGATTTACTCCTTTTAGGTCCTCAGCGATTTTCAAAAAAGGAAATCTAAAATCGCCATCCCCCTCATTTTTAATCATATATTCCACCCCCCGATTGAGCATCGTATCGCCAACCAGAACCACGGAAACTGTTTTCTTTTCAGGCAATGTAATCTCTGAACTATAACTGATTGATTTCGTCAATCCCTCAATTGTTAGAAGGAGGGTGAGGCCGGTGAGAACGGTGAGAGCGATTAAAATTAACCAGGGGAAAAACCTTTTCATACCTTTATTTTACTCTCTCTTGAAAGATTCGGAAATTTGGAGTATAATTGACCACATGGCCGGAGACTCCATCAAAATTCGGGGGGCGAGGGTTCATAATTTAAAGAATATAAATCTTGATATCCCTAAGAATAAACTGGTGGTTATTACCGGGATTTCGGGTTCGGGAAAATCGTCTTTGGCTTTTGATACTTTGTATGCCGAAGGGCAAAGAAGATATGTTGAGTCATTATCAGCCTATGCCAGGCAATTTTTGGGAGTGATGGATAAACCAGACGTTGATAAAATTGAGGGAATATCTCCAGCTATTTCCATTGACCAAAGAAAGGCAGCTCATAATCCCCGCTCCACTGTTGGCACCATAACGGAGATCTACGATTATCTCCGTCTTTTATTTGCCAGGGTGGGAAAGCCCCACTGCCCAAAGTGCGGAAAGGAAGTTTCTCGACAGACTATCGATCAAATAACCGAACAGATTCTAAAACTTAAAAGAGGTAGCGAGATCACTATTTTAGGCCCGGTTATTCGAGGCAAAAAAGGAGAGCATCACGGAGTTTTAGAAGAGATTCAGAGAGCCGGATTTATTAGAGTGAGAATTGACGGAATAATTTATAGAATCGAGGAAGCCCTGGAATTAAAGCTGGCTAGATACAAAAAACATAATATTGAAGTGGTGGTTGATAGACTGATTTTGGACTCCAACCCACCCTCCACCCAGGATTTAGATAAATCGAGATTAGTTGATTCATTAGAAACCGCTTTGAAGCTGGGAAAAGGGATCGTTCTCATACAAAATACTAAATACAAAATACGAAATACAAAAACTAAATCTTCAGATTTAGTTTTCAGTGAGCATTTTGCCTGCGAGGAATGCGAGATTTCTTTACCAGAGTTAGAACCCCGACTTTTCTCTTTTAATTCTCCTTTTGGCGCCTGTCCTTCTTGTCAGGGTTTGGGAGAAAAATTAGAAGTTGATCCAAAATTAGTCATTCCCAACCCAAATTTATCAATAGCTGAAGGAACGATTTTCCCCTGGGCTCATGCTTCTCATAAGGTTGGAAGGCAAGGATTTTTCTGGTATCAATTGGAGGAACTTTCGGAAAGAGAAAACATTGATTTATATACTCCAATCAAAAATTTACCAAAGGAAAAAATTAATTTAATTTTATATGGTTCTTCTGGTTTTGGAGGGGTAATCCCTTCCCTAGAGAGGAGATATCATGTAACAGATTCAGAATATACCAGGCAAGAGATTGAGCAATACATGATTGAAAAGAAATGCGAAGTTTGCAAGGGGAAAAGATTAAAACCAGAAGTCCTGTCTGTAACCATGGCTGGGAAATCAATTGATGATGTGGTAACAGTAAGTGTCGATAAGGTTCAGCAATTTTTTCAAAATTTACTAAAACCTAAAACCTATAACCTAAAACCCGATGAACTTAAAATTAGCCAGCCGATAATTAAAGAGATTATTAACCGATTGCAATTTCTGATTGATGTTGGTTTAAATTATTTAACCCTGGATAGGAAAGCAGCGACTTTGGCCGGGGGAGAAGAACAAAGAATTCGCTTAGCTACTCAAATTGGCTCAAAATTAACTGGGGTTTTATATATTTTAGATGAGCCATCAGTTGGCTTGCATAGCAGAGACCAGGGGAGGTTAATTGAAACCTTAAAAAAATTAAGAGATTTGGGTAATACTGTGGTTTTGTGTGAACATGACGCCCAAACCATTAGAAATGCCGATTGGATAATTGATATTGGACCGGGAGCTGGGAAGCATGGTGGGAAAATAATTTTTCAAGGAACACCAAAAGAACTCTTAAAATCTCATATCCTTACTGGAGATTATTTATCGGGAAGAAAAAAAGTAGAGATAAATGTTAGAGGTTCGAAGTTAGAGGTTAGAAGTGATAGAAGAACATCCAACATCCAACATCCAACATCAAACTTTTTAATAATTAAAGGCGCTAAAGAACACAATTTAAAAAATATTGATGTCAAAATTCCTTTGGGGAAATTTGTTTGCATTACCGGGGTTTCGGGCTCTGGAAAGAGTAGTTTGATGAATGATATTTTGGCTCGGGCTTTGATGAGAAAGTTTTACAAATCTAAAGAGGAACCGGGGAAGCACGAAGCCATTTTGGGTTGCGAGCATTTAAATAAAGTCGCCCTGGTTGACCAGTCGCCAATCGGCAGGACCCCGAGATCTAATCCAGTTACTTACACCGGCGCCTTCTCTTTTATTCGAGACTTATTTTCAAAAACTAAGGAAGCCAGAATTCGGGGTTATCGGCCGGGACGATTTTCTTTTAATGTTAAAGGAGGTAGATGCGAAGCTTGCGGGGGTCAAGGAGTGAAAAAAATTGAAATGTATTTTTTACCCGATGTTTATGTTCAATGTTCAGAATGCAAAGGAAAAAGATTTAACCGGGAAACCCTAATTGTTGAATACCGCGGGAAAAATATTGCCGATGTTTTGGAAATGACGGTTGAGGAAGCTCTGGAATTTTTCAAAAATATTCCCGGTCTTTTTCAAAAATTAAAAACCTTAAATGATGTTGGCTTAGGTTATATTGGACTGGGTCAACCTGCTCCTTCTTTATCTGGCGGCGAAGCTCAAAGAGTAAAATTAGCCACCGAGCTTTCCAAAAAAGCCACCGGCAAAAGTTTATACATTTTAGATGAGCCAACCACCGGCTTACACCCTCACGATATTAAAAAATTAGTTTGGGTTTTAAGGAGTTTGGTAGAAAAGGGGAATACAGTGCTTATGTGTGAACATAATTTAGATTGTATAAAAAATTCAGATTTTATAATCGATTTGGGCCCCGAAGGTGGAGACGAGGGGGGATATATTGTGGCTACAGGTGCGCCATTTGAAATTTCAAAAAACAAAAAAAGTTACACCGGAAAATATTTGAAATCAGTTTTAAAGACTTGACAAAAATTTTTGGCCAATTAATATTAAAAGATAGAAATTAGCACTCAAAGGTCACGTTTGCTAACCCGCTAAACAAAATGAAAATAAAACCATTATCAGACTATATTCTCATTGAGCCAATAAAAGAGGAAGAAAAAACTAAGACCGGAATTTTACTGCCGGAAACAGCTGAAAAAGAAAGACCAGAGCAAGGCAAAGTTATTGCCGTTGGTCCCGGTAAAAAAGACAAAACCGGAAAATTTATTCCCCTGGAAGTCAAGGTTGGTCAAAAAGTTTTGTTTACAAAATATGGCCCAAACGAAATCAAGGTCGATGACAAAGAATATTTAATAGCAAAAGAAGAAGATATTTTAGCGATTATTGAATAACCATGCCCAAGCAAATACTTTTTAGTGAAGCGGCCAGAAAAAAATTAAAGGCTGGCATTGATAAACTCATTAACGCCGTCAAAGTTACTTTAGGGCCAAAAGCCAGGCACGTGGTTTTAGACAAAGGATTTGGAGCACCGGAAATTTCCGATGATGGAGTGGGTATTGCTAAAGAAATTGAACTAAAAGACAAAATTGAAAATTTGGGGGTTGAAATCTTGAAAGAAGTGGCTGAAAAAACTTCAGATATTGCCGGGGATGGAACCACTACCGCGATGATGTTAACTCAGGCCATTACCGCTGAAGGCCTGAAAAATGTGGCGGCCGGAGCTCATCCCTTGGCAATAAAGCGAGGAATTCAAAAAGGGGTGAAAGGGGTGGTTGCTTTTTTGAAAAAAGAATCCAAACCAATTTCCAAAAAAGAAGAAATTGCCCAAGTGGCAACTATTGCTGCTTTGGACTCAGAAATTGGTGAGCTTATTGCTGATGTTTTTTCTGAGGTGGGTAAGGATGGAGTCATCACGGTTGAGGAATCAAAGAAATTTGGCTTAGAAAGAGAAATTGTTAAGGGTCTCCAGTTTGATAGGGGATATATTTCACCCTATATGATTACCAATTTAGAAAGAATGGAAGCAGTTTTGGAGGAATCCTACATTTTAGTTACTGATAAAAAAATCTCGGCCCTGACTGAAATTTTGCCAGTGATGGAGAAGGTAGCCCAAACTGGGAAAAAAGAATTGGTCATTATTGCTGAAGAAGTTGAAGGCGATGCCTTAGCTACTTTGGTAGTTAATAAATTAAGAGGAATCTTTAATACTCTGGCGGTCAAGGCCCCCGGTTTTGGTGAGAGAAAAAAAGAAATGCTTCAGGATATTGCCGTAGTGACCGGAGCCCAGGTGATTTCTGAAGAATTGGGATTGAAATTAGAAAACATTACCTCGGCCCAATTAGGAAAAGCCAGAAAAGTCATTTCCGAGAAAGAGAAAACCACCATTATTGAAGGCGGAGGAAAAAAAGAAGATATCGAGGCCAGAATCAAACAAATTAAAAATGAATTAAAAACCACTGAATCAGAGTTTGATAAAGAAAAACTTCAAGAAAGGTTAGCCAAATTAGCCGGGGGAGTGGCGGTAATCAAAGTTGGGGCTGCCACTGAAATTGAACAAAAGGCCAGGCAGAAAAAAACTGAAAATGCCTTAAATGCCACTCGGGCGGCAATCGAAGAAGGAGTCTTAGCTGGTGGAGGGGTGGCTTTACTGAGATCAATTCCGGCTTTAGAGAAATTGGAAGGAGAATTAGAAGAAGATGAAAAAACCGGTCTGAGAATTTTGAAAAAGAGTCTTGAGATACCGATTAGGCAGATTGCCGAAAATGCCGGCATGGATGGAGCAATTGTTGTTGAAGAAGTTAGAAAACATCAGGGAGGGTTTGGTTTTAATGCTCAGAAAATGGTTTATGAAGATTTAATTTTAGCTGGAATTGTTGACCCAACAAAAGTAGTCAGAGCAGCTTTGGAAAATGCGGCATCGGCTGCCTCGATGATTTTAACAACCGAAGCGGTGGTGGCTGAGGAACCGGAAGAAAAGAAAGAAAGAGGCAGCCTTCCCCCAATGACAGAGGAATATTAAATCCCCAATTCTATTGATTTCCTAAACCGATAGATTGGCGCCCCGGCCGCGGCCGGGGCGCTTCTGTTGTTAAAAAGCAAAATTTATAGTAAAATTTGAACAGGGATAGAAATAAGGAAGGGTGCAGGAGCGGTTTAACTGGTACGCCTGGAGAGCGTATATACCGAAAGGTATCGCGAGTTCGAATCTCGCCCCTTCCGCCAAGGTCGTTTATCTAATAAAGTTAATTTTCGAAAAAATATGAAACTCACACTTTCGATATTGCCGGAAAAATTAGGTATTTGTCATTTTGATAAAAAGAGTCCCATTCCTGATTGGGCACTGAAAGGAGATTTTTCCTCAATAACCAGAACTAGCCAGGAATTATCCATCGTCTACCCTCAGGAGAAAATCCCCGGTGGCGTTTTATTTGAAAAAGATTGGAGGGCTTTTAGGCTGGAAAGTACCGTTGATATGTATTCGGTCGGAATTATTGCTTCTCTGTCTAAACCTTTGGCCGAGGCTGGAATCAGTATATTTAATATCTCAACCTACGAAACAAATTATATTTTGGTTGAAGAAAAGAATCTTGCCAAAGCCAAAAAGATTTTGAGTGCTTTTTGCAATATTAAATAAAATAAAATGATTTCTTCGCCAATCGACGAAATTAAAAGTCGGCTTGATATTGTTGAAGTTATTGGTAGTTATATTAAACTTCATAAAGCCGGAGCAAATTATCGGGCTCTTTGTCCTTTTCATTCTGAAAAAAAGCCGTCCTTTTTCGTTTCACCGGCCCGCCAAATCTGGCATTGCTTTGGCTGCGGAAAAGGTTCTGACATCTTCGGTTTTGTGAAAGAAATCGAAGGTGTAGAATTTGGTGATGCCCTACGTATTTTAGCTCAAAGAGCCGGGGTAGAATTGAAACCGATAAGACCAGAATTGAAGACAGAAAGAAATCGGCTTTATGAAATTTGCGAATTGGCTACCAGATTTTTCGAAAAACAATTAGAGGAGAGCTCGACTGGGAAAGAGGCAAAAAAATATCTTCTCTCAAGAAACATTAGCGAAGAAAGTATTAAAAAATGGCGCTTGGGCTATGCTCCAGATGTCTGGCAGGGATTATCTGATTTTTTAACTTCCCGAAGTTACAAAAAAGAGGAAGTTGAGAAAGCTGGGTTGGGGATATCATCTGACCAAGGTTCTTTTTATGATAGATTCCGGGGCAGAATTATCTTCCCCATTTTTGATTTGAATTCCCAGGTTGTCGGTTTTGGTGGCAGAATCTTTAAGGAAAAAGATAAAACCGAGATAGCAAAATATGTTAATACTCCCAACACTCTTTTATATGATAAAAGCCGGATTTTGTACGGTTTAGATAAAGCAAAAGTGGAAATCCGGAAAAAAGATAGTTGTATTTTAGTCGAGGGCTACACCGACGTAATTATGACTCATCAGGCCGGGACTCAAAATGTGGTGGCCACCTCTGGTACTGCTTTAACCCCCGAGCAGTTAAAAATTTTAAGACGATATTCTAATAATCTAATTTTGGGTTTCGATATGGATGTGGCTGGAGACACGGCCACTAAGCGGGGAATCGATTTAGCTCAAATCCAGGGATTTGATATTAGGGTTATTCGTCTTCCCGAAGGCAAGGATGCCGCCGATGTTATTTCTCTCAATCCAAAAGAGTGGGAAAAGGCAATTGAAAATGCCAAATTAATTCTTGATTTTTATTTTGAATCAGCTTTTTCTGGAAGAGATCCAAAAACTCCCGAAGGGAAAAAGGAAGTTTCCAAAATTTTATTACCCGTTCTAAAAAGAATCCCAAATCAAATTGAAAAATCTTTCTGGATTCAAAGATTGGCCAAGGATTTAGGGGTGAGGGAAGAAGACCTGAGAGAAGAATTGAAAAAAGTTAAACTCGAAGAAAATCTTTATGGGCTAGAACCCGAAGAAATAATTTCTCTTCCTCCAAAATCGAGAAAGGAGCTTTTGGGAGAAAGATTATTGACTTTAATTTTGAAAACGGGTAATAAAAATCTCAATTTGATAGATGAGAAAGAAAATTCTTATTTTTCTCAAAAGACGCAAGAAATTTTAATGAATTTGAAAAAAGATAAAAATTTCCCTACCGAGAAATTATCCCCCGAAACTATTGATTATTTTAACTACTTAGCTTTAAAAGCCGAAATTGAAGAAATTGAAGAAAAAGATATCGAACCTGAAATAAAATATTGTTTAAAAGAAATTCAGCACCTTGGAGTTAAAAATAAATTAGACCAAATTTCTCAGGAAATTAAAAAAGCTGAAGAGGAAAAAGATTCAAAAAAAATCGAAAAATTAACTCAGGAATTTAATGAGTTCGCGAAAGAAAAATGGTAAAAACAAAAAAAAGGAAAATTAAAAAAAGGGTGAAAAAGCTAAGAATAAAACCTAAACTCAAGAGAAAAAGACTACGACCCACCCGCCGCCGGCCTGCTTTAAAAAAAAGGAAGTTTCGCCTTCCTCGAGGCAGGCCAAAACGACACCCACCCACCACCCTCCCACGGAGGCGGGCCCCTGTTTTTCGGCCAGAAAAATTTCAGCAATTAGTTGGAAAAGGGAAACAGCGGGGCTTTGTTACTTTTTCAGAAATTTTAGCTTTTTTCCCAGAGGTGGAGAAAGATATTAAGGGTTTAGAAAAACTCTATGACGATTTAGAAAAAGAAGGAATCGAAATAAAAGAAGCCAAAGAATTTCTGGAGACAGAAAAGCTAACCAAAAAAGAATTTAGGAGAGTAACCCCAGAAAGGATTGACCCAATCCAGATGTATTTAAAAGAAATTGGGGCCCTATCCTTTGTCACTGCTGAAGAAGAAAAGGAATTGTCTAAAAGAATTGAGAAAGGAGACGAGGAAGCCAAAAATAAATTAATGAGGGCTAATTTAAGACTGGTGGTTTCGATTGCTAAAAGATATATCGGTCGCAGTCCGAATTTAACCCTGCTCGATTTAATTCAAGAAGGAAATATCGGCCTTCGAAGAGCGGTCGAAAAATTCGATTGGAGAAGGGGTTATAAATTTTCAACCTATGCCACCTGGTGGATTCGCCAGGCAATTACTAGAGCCCTGGCTGACCAGGCCAGAACCATTAGAATCCCGGTTCACATGGTTGAAACCATTTCTAAATACACTCAGGCCAGGAGACGGCTTTTACAAACTCTTGGCCGAGAACCCCTGCCAGAAGAAATTGCTGCTGAAATGGGATTGGAAGTGGATAAAGTTCGTCATATTATGAAAATTTCTCAAGAAACCATTTCCCTGGAAACTCCGGTA
>Ga0210004_1000171_pt1 | contig 37038 bp, 30 predicted proteins | sample CryGey13umfilter_FD_185450 | JGI IMG/M metagenome (GOLD analysis project Ga0210004, IMG submission 185450) | Groundwater microbial communities from aquifer in Utah, USA - Crystal Geyser 4/8/14 3 um filter (SPAdes) (version 3) | ecosystem: Environmental > Aquatic > Deep subsurface > Groundwater...
TAAAATATTTGTAACTATTCAGGTATCAAACATTCACTAAAATATTTCCTGCCCAAAGGTCTTCAATAGCATCTAATATATTAATTCCTTGCTTTTTTGCCGTAGAGATATATCCTCTAATACGACAAAACATATCTGCACCTAATTTATTTCTGAATGTCCCAGATATTTTTAAGCGGAGTTTCATCATACGGATATCTCTCTCTGAAAGATTATTATCAAAGGGAACATCAAAATCATACATAAAGGCTAATGTCTCCTTTGAATAATCTTTCAAGCGACCCAAAAAATTCAACGGTTCACTCTTTTTAACCCTTCCGCGTTTCTTTTCCACCACGGCGGATCTTCGATTTTCATTTTCTACTTTTGGTGGCGGATTGGCTTCATATCCCTCTAGTAAAAGCGCTTGATACCTTTTCTCAAATCCTTCCAATACAGAATCTTCAAGACTCTTACAATTGAACTGCAACTTTGCCGTATCAACAGTATCTTTTACTTCCAGCAGCAATTTTTTCATTGTTCCCGCCCAAGATTGATCATATTGCTCGTCAATGTAATTAAGTTCTCGTAAATGATGACTATTACACAAAGCATGATCGCATGGAAAAGTAAAATAAGACTTCCAGTGGTCATGCACCGCTCTACCATCAAAGTTAGGCAGAATCCCTATCGCATCCATTGCTTCCTTGCCGCGTTTCTTATGACAGGCATAATAAGTATATTCTTCTGTGCTGCTGCTATGAAGCCAAAAGTTCTTTCCATTTACCGAAGAACCGCTTTCATCAAATCCAGCAACTTTAGACTGAATAATGTGATTTTTTATTTTTTCTTCTGGCTCTTCTAAAAGGTTATAGCATGAATAATTGTAATTAAATATAGTCCCTAAACTAATATTCCGACCATATATATCATAAATTATTTCACACATACGTTCATATGGGATGAATTGATAATTCATGAAATATATAACCTGAGATTTTATTCTACCACCATATTGAACTGGAGCTTTGACGTCATCCGGAAAAGATGCTACATGACGCGCTCCACAAGCACAATCTTTTATTTCTGCCTGATATTCCGTAACCTCTATCCTGGGTTCCGGTATATCAAATACTTGTCGCTTTTCATAACCAACAACTTCTTTATCTTTTAAAGATCGTCCACAATGACAATTTTCTTTTTCTATTTTGCATTTTTCTATATGGTCAGGATTATCTACCATCTCTAAAGTATAGCCTTTATGACCTTTTTGACCACCGGGATTGCGATTCGATTTTTTACGCTGACTTTTCGTCCTTTTCTTCTTTTTAAAACCATCACTTGAAGGTGGTTTGCTACTATTATGGCTGTCTTTGACAATTATATTTTCTAATTTCTGAATACGGTCTTCGAGAGCAAGTATCGTCTGCTCTACTTCTTCAATCTCCGATGAAAGTTCAAGAAGTTTTGATATTACCGCTTCTTTGCCTGAATTATATATATTTTCGGCATGGGCTCTATCCATCTTGCAATACCTCTCTGAAATTCTTTGATAAAGGATAGCCCCAAACCGCTTTAATAGATCGATTTACTCGAAAAGTTTGATCATTTTTACCTCTTCCTGTGGTCTTGCCTAAGTATATCCAATTCCCTGCCTTATAACATGTTCCGCGAAAACGTTCTGTATCGACAAATGTTTCGACAAAATATACCGGATGATTAAAATATCTTTCCCAATCATTACCCAGAACCTTTACTATTTTACTCAATAACTGAGAAGCTAAACAATCAATCTTGACCCAGGGTAAAATCAGAAATCTTGTATTATAGGCTATTAAATGAAGATTCGCCTCTCTTTGGGATTTGGACCAGCCTATAAATTGATCTCTACATTTTATGTGGCGAACTGCTGATGAAAAACAAATACAGCCTATCGGCCTTCCCCTGGTAAAAAATATATATTTTAAATACTCTCCGATAGGATAAACATAACCTAAATAATGATAGCCGTCTATTAAACCATTATATAATTTTTCATGTGGAGTTCGCCTAACTTGTTTAATTTCTATCTGATCATAATTATATATTGGCGTTTTATCAATATCTATTTTTGTAGGCTTGCTCCGATTTGCTAAAGGATTATTCGGGCGAAATTTAATCGGTGGTAATTTAATATAACCTGAACGCTCAAGTTGAAGCAATAAGCCCCGACAAACCATATCTTTTAAATGACCATTCGCTTGCCGCCAATTCCATGCTTCACATAACTTCTTTGATAGAAAACGTCGGCTGGCATTTGGATGATCAGTAATGAGTCTTTTTATAAACTCTATTTTCTCAGAATTGACTCTCTTTCCTTGATATTTAATTTCCAGTTCCATATCTTTAATATAATATATATGGGATTGGAATGCAAGTCTTTTCTAAAATAAATTGATGTATTCAAAGAACAATTGGATAGACTATATTATTTAATTGGCCATTTCACTGAGTGACCTGAATAGTTACCTTCTGCAATTATATCTTTTATTTTTTCCTGGAATCAATTCTTATTTTCTTTGATATTATCTGGTCCAAAAACAAGGACTGTTCCGGTAGCAGTTTATAATTATATGTCTTATGGTAAGATTGATTGGGCAGGCATAGGAGCAGCAGCAACGATAATTGTGTTTCCTGTTTTAGTCTTTGCATTTTTTGTAAGAAATAGAATTGTTGAAGGGTTGACCGGAGGCGCTCTCAAAGGATAAGCTATAAATGGTGTTGAATCTACACAGGTCCCATTTTTTATAAGAGCTATGTATAAAAATACAGGGGGCGGTTCCCTGTATCCGCATAAAAAATTTTAATAGTTCTTTAAAAACTAAAAATTGGAAAGGAGTGAAAAAATGGATAAGAAAAAATTTGAAGAGCTTTTTAAACGTTATGAAGGAAACCCGATTTTAACTGTAGAAGACTGGCCTTATAAGGCGGCATCAGTTTTTAATCCGGGAGCAATAAAATTCAATGATGAGATATTACTTTTGGTACGAGTTGAAGATAAACAGGGATATTCCCATTTGACAATTGCTAAAAGTAAAGATGGAAAAACAAATTGGCAGATAAATTCCGAGCCGACATTAGCAGCAGAACCAAATTTTGGCGAAGCTGTATTTGGATTAGAGGATCCGAGGATTGTTTGGTTAGAAGAACGGCAAGAATATATAATTACCTGCGTTTCTTTCTTTAAAGGGGTAACTGGAGAACCTCCTGGCATTTCTCTGATAGCAACCAAAGATTTTTCTAATTTTGAACGTTTGGGACGTCAACTGATACCTCCCAATAAAGATGCTTCTTTGTTTCCTAAAACTATTAAAGGCTATTACGCCCTTATAAACAGACCCATTGTTGAAGGTAGGGCTGATATTTGGGTTTCTTTCTCCAAAGACCTGAATTTTTGGGGGAAAGACAGAGCGTTAATTCTTGCCAGACATAGAACTTGGGATTCTAATAGAGTAGGGTTAGGGCCGCCGCCGATTGAAACCCCAGAGGGATGGTTAATTATTTACCATGGGGCGAGAAATACAGCCTCCGGTACTATTTATCGAGTGGGATTAGCTTTGTTAGATTTAGAAACTCTTGAGGTGATTCGCCGGAGCAGAGATTGGGTCTTTGGTCCGAAAGAGAGGTACGAAAGAGTTGGCGATGTGGATGACATTGTTTTCCCTTGCGGTGCGGTTGTTGATGAAAAAACAAATGAGCTTCTGGTTTATTATGGAGCTGCTGATTCAGTAGTAGCGCTAGCCATTGCTAATTTAGACGATGTTCTGGCTTATTTAAAAAAATGTACCTAATATTAGTAAAAAAGCCTGTTTTGGCGGGGCTTTTCTTTTTGAGAAAACTTTAATAATAAATAGGGACACATCCCATTTTCTTAGACAATTAATATTTTTTCTTTAAATTAAATAAATAGGGAAAGTGTACCAGGTTAATAATTCGGTAACTTTTTCTTACTTTTCGTAAGGGGTCTGATAGGTAGTCTTTAGAGTTAAACAATAAGAATAGAATTGCAATTGGCGATTTTGCTGGATGTTTTACATGCATTACTGGTGAAAGCGATGATTCTGATGATTATGAAATATTTTAGAAAATGGTGATTAAGGTGGAAAACATAATGGTTCAAACCATAAAAGAACTGACTCTATTACTGATATATCTCACATCATGGCAAGAAGATGTTGGTTTTAAGAAAGTTCAAAGGAGCTGGAAAGGTTATCCCTTTGAGGTTCTAGATGAATTAAACGAGGAAGGATATATTGATGGCAACAAACATGCAAAATCAGTATATCTAACAGAAGAAGGGTTAGATAAGGCAAAAGAGCTCATGGAAAAATATATCGGGAAGGAAGAATAAATGCGCTGCATCACTTAAAAATACAGGGGACGGTTCTCTGGTGCGGCCAGGCTTAGGTCGTGATATTTAGCAGGTGAAAATCCTGTCTGGTAAGATTATAGCCGAATCACCAGTAGCGAGTCTTGGAGTCTTTTGGAGTAATCCATAAGATTTAAGCGTAGACAGTTAGGTAATAGGCCTGTAAAAATGAAATCTCAATAAGATTTCTGTGATTGAGCCCCGAAAGGTCCGACAATGGGAAGGTCGACGATTTCAGAGAAGTCGGAAGACCACATCTTGCTCTCCGTTAAGGCAAGGAGAGCAAGGCTTCCCCGGGGTCAAAGAGCCAGGCATGTTACACCATGATATCACGGCAACCTGGGAGACCCAGCTTATTCTTCTAAAAGGAGTATGATAAACAACCGATACAAAGGGAGGATATCAAATGATGAGCTGGTAAATAGGGACAGACACCTATTTTAATTGACTTTGCCTCTACAAAGACTTATAATCTATCTATGCCAAGAATAGCACGAGTCGTTGCAGCGGGGTACCCGCACCATATCACTCAAAGAGGGAATTATCAACAAAAGATATTTAATGATGATACTGATCGAATAAAATATCTTTCACTTCTTAAAGAGGAGAGTAGTCGCTATCACTTGATCATATTAGCTTACTGTCTTATGTCCAATCATGTGCACTTTATGGCGATTCCCCAAAGAGAAGATTCCCTGGGAAAGGTATTCAAATATACTAACATGAAGTATTCTCAGTATTATAATAACAAAATGAGGGTAAGCGGCCATCTCTTCCAGGGCCGCTTCTTCTCCTGTGTCCTGAATGAGCAACATATGATAGCCTGTACCCGCTACATAGAAAGAAATCCGATAAGGGCAAATCTGGTTAAAAAACCCTACTTATGGTCCTACTCCAGTGCAAAAATACATTGCGGAATCGATAAATACGACCCATTAGGTGTTAACCAGCTTTTTGATTATATTGAGAAAGAACCAAAAGAATGGAAGGAATTTATAGAGGCACCTGACAATCCCGATGAAATGGATGGGATCAGGGAAAAGACCAAAACAGGACGGCCTCTTGGACCCAATGATTTTATAGAAAGACTTGAAGGACAACTTAAGAGAGTTTTTAAGTTAAAGCCGAAAGGAAGGACTAAGAAGAAGGTTGATAAATAGGTGTCTGTCCCTATTAAAAAGAAGAAGGTTGATAAATAGGTGTCTGTCCCTATTAAAATTCTTTAAGGTTCAATCCAACGAATTGGCTGTTATACAAGTCAGCATAGAAACCATCCTGTTTTAGTAATTCTTGGTGGGTTCCTTTTTCAATAATACTTCCTTGATTCATCACCAAAATTAAGTCTGCATCACGAATAGTGGATAGTCGGTGAGCAATAACAAAACTGGTTCGCCCTTCCATCAGAGCAAGCATGGCCTTTTGAATATGAATTTCTGTCCTGGTGTCCACACCGCTGGTTGCTTCATCAAGAATCAATATGGCCGGATCGGCCAAAATAGCTCGGGCAATGGTCAATAATTGTTTTTGACCTTGAGAAATATTATTGGCTTCTTCATTAAGAATGGTATCATAGCCATCCGGAAGTGTTCTGATAAAGTGATCGGCGTAAGCTACTTGTGCTGCTTGAAGAATTTCTTCTTCCTTAGCCTTCTCTCGGCCGTAAGCGATATTTTCTTTAATACTTCCTTTGAACAACCAGGTGTCTTGCAGAACCATTCCAAAAAAACTTCTCAATTTTCCACGTTCCATATCACGAATATCTATGCCATCAACGGTGATTTTTCCATCGTTAATTTCATAAAAACGCATGAGTAAATTAACCAAGGTTGTTTTCCCTGCGCCTATAGGACCTACAATGGCAATAGTTTGACCTTTCTTTACATCAATACTCATATCTTCTATGAGTATTTTTTCTTCGCTGTATCCAAACTTAATATGCTCAAACTTAACATCACCCTTTGGCTGATCTAAATGAAGCAGGTCTTTTTGATCCGGTATTTGTTCAGTTTCATCAAGAACCTCGAAGACACGTTCAGCGGCCGCAATGGTTGATTGAATAATATTAGCAATATTAGAGGTTTGGACAATCGGATGTGAAAATTCCCTGGAATATTGAATAAACGCTTGAATGTTACCAATGGTTACCTTTCCTCTGATCACTGCAATTCCACCCAAAATGGCAATAAAGACATAGCCAAGATTACCGATGGCCATCATCAAAGGCATAATAATTCCTGATATAAATTGAGCTTTCCATCCGGCATCATAGAGTTGATCATTCACTTTATTGAATTTAGCAATGGATTGCTTTTCATAATTGAAGACTTTGACAATTTTGTGACCGGTGTACATTTCTTCCACCTGACCGCTCAATTGACCTAAATATTTTTGTTGTCTGGCAAAGAATTTTTGTGATTGCCTGGCAATAACTTTGGTAGCCAAAAAACTTAAAGGTAAAGTAACCAAAGCAATTAAAGTCAACATCGGACTAATGGTTAGCATCATAACCACAATTCCGACCAAGGTTACTATGGCAGTAATTAATTGGGTAATACTTTGTTGAAGAGTGCTGCTGACGGTATCAACATCGTTGGTCACCCGACTGAGTATTTCACCATGGGTTCTTCCGTCAAAATATTTTAAAGGTAATCGGGATAATTTAGCATTAATATCTTTTCTCATCTCATAAACGGTTTTTTGCGCCACATCAGCCATAATATACTGTTGAATATAATTAAATATAGCACTGATGACATATAGCCCGATTAAGATTAAGATAATATTTGAAATATATTTAAAATCAATGGCAGCGTTAGGAAGGCCTTTCATTTTCATGAGAAAACCTTCAAATAATTTAGTGATTGCTTGTCCCATCACTTTTGGGCTGACAATACTAAAAACCGTACTGGCCACTGCCGCTAAGAAAATAATAATAAACTTCACTCTATAAGGTTTTAAATAAATGAGTAATCGTCGGAGCGTCCCTTTAAAATCTTTGGCTTTTTCTATCGGTTTACCTATGTTATGAGGACCGGCACCACGACCAAATCCCATCATCGGTCTTCCTGGTTTTAGATCTTTTTCACTCATGACCATTCCTCCTCTGAGAGCTGTGAAGCCACGATTTCTCTGTAGACTTCACAGGTCTTAATTAAATCCTGGTGTGTACCCATACCGACAATTTTACCTCCATCCAAAACCATAATACGGTCTGCATCCATAACCGTGGTGACACGTTGGGCAATAATCAAAACAGTATCTTTTTTGGTCTCTTTTTTAAGCGCTTGGCGTAATTTTGCGTCGGTTTTAAAATCAAGAGCGGAAAAACTATCATCAAAAATATAAATTTCAGGATGTTTGGCCAAAGCTCTGGCAATAGACAGTTGTTGTTTTTGGCCTCCTGATACATTGGTTCCTCCTTGAGCAATCTGAGAATCGTAACCTTGCTCCAGGGTAGAAATAAATTCTGATGCCTGAGCAATCTTGGCCGCTCTGATAATTTTATCACCGGAAAGGTCATTAGTTCCAAAACTGATATTTTCTGCAACGGTTCCCGTAAAGAGAACGGCTTTTTGAGGAACTAATCCAATCTTAGCACGTAATTTTTCTTGAGTTAATTCACGTATATCCACACCATCGACTAAAATGCGACCCGAGGTCACCTCATAGAATCTCGGAATGAGATTAACTAAGGTTGATTTTCCGGAACCTGTACCTCCGATAATCGCGGTTATTTCCCCCGGCCTAGCACTAAATGAAATTTTCTCAATAGCCGGTTCTTCCGCACCTTGATAATAGAAGCTAACTTCATCAAATTCAAGATAGCCTCTTTTCCCTTCTTCTGATCTTGCTCCTTCTTCCATCTTTAATTCGCTCTCTTCCGGTATCATCGGATCCTTAATTTTCGGTTCGATATCTAATACTTCATTAATTCGAATAGCTGATGCTGATGCTCGAGGTATTAAGATAAACATCATGGCTAATATAATTAAAGAAAACATAATTTGCGAGGCATATTGAATAAAGGCCATCAAATCGCCGACTTGCATACTACCACTATTAATTCGTATGCTTCCGAACCAAAGAATAGCTATGATGGTCAAATTAAAAATTAACATGACTAAAGGCATCAAAATAGCCATCAGCTTGTTCACTTTTATAGCTGTTTCCGTTAAATCAAGATTGGCCTCATTAAATCTTTTCTTTTCATAATTATCCCGATTAAAGGCTCGAATAACTCTTATACCGGTTAAATTTTCTCGAAGAACCAGATTAAGATGATCCAATTTAATTTGCATTGATTTGAAAAGCGGCATACTTTTTTTACTGAGTAAAACAATAAGTAGGGTTAAAATCAGTAAAATAACCACCAGAACCAAGGATAATTTAGCATTCTTGGAAACTGCCATAATAATACTACCAATACAAAGCATCGGTGCTCTCAGGAAAAGCCTAAGCATTACAACCAATTGCTGAATTTGGGTAATATCGTTAGTCGTTCTGGTGATAAGAGAGGCAGTTCCTTTTTCATCAAATTCTTCTAAAGAAAAACTTTCTACTTTGGTAAATACTTTAGTCCGAAGGTCTCTTCCGAATCCGGTCGCTACTTTAGCGGCCCAGTAACTTCCAAAAATGGCACTAATCATTCCAATAACCGCAATCAGAAGCATCCATCCTCCAATTCTTATAATATAAGCAATATCCCCATTGATAACCCCGGTATCCACAATATCCGCCATAAGCGTGGGTAGATATATTTCCGAAAATGATTGTAAAAAAACAAAAACCATAACCACGATTATCGACAGGGTATAGGGCTTTAGATTTTTAAATAATTTAATCATGAAGAAATCCTTTCCGGTCAGTAAAATTTTCTTATTTCTAAATTTTATAAAACTTTTTCTACTAATCTAATTTACTAAAAACTTTTTGTATTTTTTCAAAGTTATCCTTCAATTTTAAAGAATTAATTAAACCACTTCATATTTCCATTTCTTGATTATTTATATCTAGGAAGCCTTTTTTAGTCTTACAGTTAAAATATTTTTTAAGCAATATTTCCAATTCATCTGCTGCTTTAAGCACCCTTTCTTTATTGGTCTGGAATCCATCGATAGGAAAAAAGATATTTTTTGAATTTTCATCAATCTTACCAATATTTGATTGTCTCCAAATCCATCTTCTGGTTCTAATTTTTTTAGAATCAGCGTAGACTAATTCTCCACTATCCAAAACTTCCACTACTTCTTCTCCTAGAGAGGTAAAGGTATCTCCCTGCCTGGAAAATCTTACCGCAATTTCTCCTTCCAGGGCATCCAGATCATGGGCTCCCATGGGTAGTATGTACTTTAAAGAAATACTGTTTCCTAAATCTACCACCGGATTTATGGAAGGCAAAACATTCCCCTTGGAGACTCTTTTTACCATAGCTTCCACTGAACTCATAAATTTATTGGGATTAAGGTTTAATTTATTAAAAGCATCTCTATAGGGTATTATCCCTTGATATTCTTTTAAGTTTATACCTTTAAGGTTATTCTCCACCTTGCTCATTTCATTTTTCATCAGCTCATATATTTCTGGGATATTTTGCTTATTATTAATATGGTAACCTACTGCCACACCAAAACATAAATCTGGCAATTTTTCAAACACTTCATCATAAACTTTAAATCTCATGGTCCACTCCACTAAAATACCTTTGAATACCTTACTCCAAAAAAGGAAAGGGGTCAAATCTTTATTCTTGAAGTGTGACAAAGAACCTCCCCCTGACACATTCATATATATTAAAATAACTTGAGTTTTAAGCTAATTTTGTTATATACTTATTGTGGTTATGTTACAAAAAAAGGCAGAATGATTTATTTACTAGGTTATCGATTGAGCAGGTAGGGGCGTATTGCATACGCCCCTACGGTAGAAGCCTATTGGTTACGCCCAACAGGTAGAGGTATATCGAACGCCCAACCCGTAGGGGCACGATGAATCGTGCCCTCGACAAACGGAAAACAATAAAACAGGAAGGGCACCATTCATGGTTGCTCCTACAACAGGAGAAAATGAGAGGGCGTATGCAATACGCCCCTACAACAGGAGAAAATAAGAGGGCGTATTGCATACGCCCTTGATAGCCATTAAGAAGGAAAAATATAAATGCTCATAAATAAGGATAACCATAGTAGTAATTCCAGTAAATATCATCGACATTCCCTTAGAATAAAAAACTATAATTATTCTATACCGGGTGCATATTTTATTACCATTTGTACCTATCTTAAGGAAAATTTACTGGGATATATAAGCGAGGGCAAAATAGAATTGAAGGTATTAGGAAAAATTACTGCCAGAGAATGGTTAAAAACTTTTCAAATTCGTAAAAACATTCAATTAGATGAATATGTGATTATGCCTAATCATTTTCATGGGATTATAATAGTATTAACGGACAATAGTAGGGGCGTATTGTATACGCCCAACACCGGTAGGGGCGTATTGCAATACGCCCCTACAAATAAATTTCACTCCCCCTCTCAAACAATTGGCTCGATTATACGTGGGTTTAAATCTGCTGTTACCAGACAAATTAAAGGTTTAGACTATCCCCTTTTATATTCTATATGGCAGCGTAATTATTATGAACATATTATAAGAAATGAGAACGAATTAAATCGGATTCGTGAATATATTCAAAATAATCCCTTAAAATGGGAATATGATAGGGAAAACGGTGAGGGAAAACCTGATGAAATAGAAAATATTTTTTGGAAAAATTTTAGTTAATATTTATTAGAAAATGAGGGCGTATGCAATACGCCCCTACAGGAGAAAATGAGGGCATATACAATATGCCCCTACAAATTATGGTGACTTGGTTTGACAAAACTTTAAAATAGAAGAAATAAGATAAAAAAATGACTTTTAATTCCAATAATATTAAAAATAAGATAGAAAAATTAAGAGAAGAAATAAGATATCATAACTATCGATACTATGTATTAGATGACCCATCTATTTCTGATACCGAATATGATCAATTAATGAAAGAATTAATGGAATGGGAAAAGAAATATCCTCAATACCTTACTTCTGCTTCCCCCACGCAAAGAGTAGGGATAGAGCCAGTTCCAGAATTTACCACCGTACAACATATTACTCCTATGTTAAGTCTGGCTAATGCTTTTTCGTCCGAAGAATTGCGAGCTTTTGACCAGAGGATAAAAAAATTAATTCCTCAACAAAAATTAGATTATGTAATAGAGTTAAAGATTGATGGACTTGCAGTCGCTTTAGTCTATGAAAATGGCATCTTGGTAAGGGGAGCTACCCGAGGAGATGGGATAACCGGGGAAGAAATTACTTCCAATATTAAAACCATAAAAACTATACCATTAAAATTATTTGGTGATGACCTTCCTTCCCATTTGGAAATTTATGGAGAAGTTTATATGAAAAAAAGTGATTTTAAGAAGTTAAATGAAGATAGAATAAAAAAAGAGGAGTATTTATTCGCCAACCCTCGGAATGCAGCAGCTGGTTCAGTACGGCAATTGGATCCTCAGATTACTGCACAAAGACATTTAGATACCTTTATTTATCAAGCTACTTTTCCTGAGGGACCTAAATTTAAGAATCATATAGAAGTCTTGAATTATTTAAAAAAGATAGGGTTTAAAGTAAACCCCCATATCCAGCTCGGTCAGGATATAGAAGAAGCTATAAGCTATTGTCAAGAGTGGATAGAAAAAAGAGAAGACCTTGATTATGAAATCGATGGTATGGTTATTAAAGTTAATTCTTTAAGACTAAGGGAAGAATTAGGTTCGACTACCCGAAGCCCTCGTTGGGCTATTGCTTATAAATTTCCTGCTCAGCAGGTAACCACAAAAATTCGAGATATTATTGTTCAAGTAGGGAGGACTGGAGCCCTAACTCCAGTGGCTATGCTTGACCCGGTTAAAATATCCGGCTCAGTAGTGCAGAGAGCAACTCTACATAATGAAGACGAAATTAGAAGAAAAGATATACGAATTGGGGATACCGTCTTAGTTCAAAAAGCTGGAGAAGTAATACCTGAAGTGGTTAAAGTAATTAAGGAGAAGAGAACTGGTAAGGAAAAAGAATTTGTGATGCCTTCTAAATGTCCAGTATGTGGGGCAAAAGTATCTCGATTAGAAGGTGAGGTAGTCTCTCGATGCAATAGCCTCACTTGCTTAGCTCAACTAAAGGAAAGAATAAGGCATTTTGCCTCTCGAAATGCCATGGATATAGAAGGATTGGGTCCTGCCATAATTGACCAATTAGTGGAAAATGGACTCATTAAGAATGTTTCGGATTTATATTTTTTAAAAAGAGATGATTTAATCTCCCTGGAGCGGATGGCTGAGAAATCTGCGGATAATTTAATGAATGCAATTGAAAAAAGTAAAAACCGATCTTTTGCTAATTTAATTTATGGTCTGGGAATACGCTATGTTGGGGTTCATACCTCTGAAGTGATTACCAGATATTTTCCAACTTTAGATCAATTAAGGAAAATTAATTTAGAAGAATTGATAGAGATTAACGAAATTGGACCTAAGATTGCAGAAAGTGTAATCCTTTTCTTTAAAGAAAAAGAAAATTTAGATATTATGGAAAGGTTAAGAAGTGTTGACTTGAACTTTGGTCAGAAAGAAGAGAAAAAGAGAAAAAAGAAAAGAGTCCAAATTTTTACTGGAAAACAATTTGTTTTAACTGGCCTCTTAAAGGATTTTACCCGCACTCAGGTCACCGAAATAATCGGTGAATTAGGAGGCAGGGTTACCGGTAGTGTGAGCAAGAAGACTGATTATGTGGTGGTAGGAGAAGATCCAGGATCAAAATACGATAAAGCCCAAAAATTAGGAATAACTATTATTAATGAAGAGGAATTTAAAAAAATAATAACTAGTGAATAGTGAATAGTCGTTAGTCGTTAGCTGTAGGGGCGTATTGCCTGTCTGCGTGCGGACCTGTCTGCGTGCGTACGCACAGGCAGGCAATACGCCCCTACAGCCTTGGAGGATAATATGACTGAAAAAATAATTACCAAGAAAGAAGTAGAATATGTGGCTCAATTGGCTAATTTAGAATTTAATGAAGAAGAAAAAGAAGAATTCACTTCTCAATTAAATTCAATTTTAGATTATTTTAAAAAGTTAAATGAACTCGATACTGAAAGAGTTGAACCTACTGCTTATGTTATTTCCATGCCTAATTTACTTAATGAGGATAAGGTTGAGCCATCTTTACCACAGGAAGAAGTACTTTCCAATGCTAAATATGTTAAAAAAGGTTATTTCAAAGTCCCTAAAATAATATAATCTAAAATATTAACTTGGTCATCCCGGTGAAGCCTTGCTTCATTGGGGTCATTCCGTTGTAGGGGTTCGATTCATCGAACCCGTAAATAAGCGGGTCGGATAAATCCGACCCCTACCTCGACAGATTTGTCTAAACCAAGAGGAGGAAAGATAATTGAACTTAAACCGATTAACTGCACATGAAGTTATCAACTTAATTAAAAAGAAGAAAGTAACTGTCTTGGAAGTTATCCAGGATATTTATAATCAAATAGATAAATTTGATCATATAATTAAAGCTTTTTTAATTCTTAATCGAAAGGAAGCCTTGCAACAAGCTAAAGAAATAGATCTAAAAGTAAAAAATGAAGAAGAACTACCTCCCTTAGCTGGTGTAGCAGTTGCTATAAAGGATATAATTACTACCAAAGGATTAGAGACTACTTGCGGTTCAAAGATACTCAAAGGTTTTATCCCGCCCTATAATGCCACAGTAATTAATAAATTAAAGGAAGCGGGAGCTATAATAATCGGAAAAACTAATATGGATGAATTTGCGATGGGTTCATCTACTGAAAATTCTGCTTTCGGCCCTACTGGTAATCCCTGGGATTTAGAAAGAGTACCTGGTGGCTCCAGTGGTGGTTCCGCTGCTGCAGTGGCAGCAGATGAGGCATTTATTGCTTTAGGTACAGATACTGGTGGTTCTGTCCGGCAACCTGCTTCATTTTGTGGAATGGTAGGATTAAAACCTACTTATGGAAGGGTATCCAGATATGGCTTAGTTGCCTACGCCTCATCCTTAGACCAGATAGGTACTATAGCTAAAGATGTAACTGATTGTGCTCTGATGATGAAAGTTATATGCGGCCATGATCATAAAGATTCTACTTCAGCAAATTTAGAAGTTCCTGATTATCTAAAATCTTGTCAAGAGGGGATAGAGGGATTAAAGATTGGCGTCCCCCAGGAATATTTTATTGCAGGAATAGATCCAGAAGTTAAGGATGCTATTGATAAAGCCTTAAAATTATTTGAAAAATTAGGGGCAAAGATAGAGGAAGTTTCACTACCTCACACCGAATATTCTTTACCCACTTATTATTTAATTGCTACTGCGGAAGCAAGTTCTAATCTTGCCCGTTATGATGGGGTGCAATATGGTTATAGAACAGAGGATTATGAAGACTTGTCTTCTATGTATAAGAGGACTAGAAGCGAAGGTTTTGGCCAGGAAGTAAAGAGAAGGATTATGTTAGGAACTTATGCTTTAAGTTCAGGATATTATGATGCTTATTACTTAAAGGCGCAAAAAGTTCGTACTTTGATTAAAGAGGATTTTGATCAAGCCTTTAGTAAATATGATATTCTTATTACTCCTACTTCTCCTACTCCGGCTTTTAAACTGAAGGAAAAAGTCGCCGATCCTTTAACTATGTATTTGTCTGATATCTACACTATTCCTATTAATTTAGCTGGTATTCCAGCCATCTCTCTTAATTGTGGATATAATAAAAATAACCTGCCTCTAGGTTTACAGATTATAGGTAAACCGTTTGACGAAGAGACCATACTGCGAGCAGCTTATAATTTTGAACAGCATAGCGAAGTAGAAAAGAAAAAACCAGAGATATGCTCAACCAAAGGTAAGGAGGAAGCAGAATGAGAGAAGAGGTAGTAATTGGCTTAGAGGTCCATATTCAACTAATGACTAATGCTAAAATGTTCTGCCACTGCAGTACTGATTATATTGGTAAAGAACCTAATACCAATACCTGTCCAGTATGTTTAGGCTTGCCCGGATCCTTACCGGTACTGAATAAAAAAGTTTTAGAATTTGCTCTAAAAACCGCTTTGGCTTTGAATTGTAAAATTAATCCGCTAAACATATTTCATCGAAAAAACTATTTTTATCCTGATTTACCCAAAGCTTATCAGATATCTCAATATGATATTCCCTTAGGGGTAAATGGAGATATGGAAATATCTCTTCCTGAAAACCAAGAGAAACGAAAGATTGGCATTACCCGGGTGCATCTAGAAGAAGATGCTGGTAAATTGGTTCATGAAGGGGATATTACTTCATCCTCTTATTCTCTGGTAGATTACAACCGTTGCGGGATTCCTTTAGCCGAGATTGTAACCGAGCCTGATTTTAGTTCTCCTGAAGAAGCTCGGATATTTTTAATGAAATTAAGAAGTATCGTTCAACATCTGGGAGTATGTGACGGTAATATGGAGGAAGGTTCGATGCGTTGTGATGCCAACGTTTCCATAAGAGATACAAAAACTGGAACTTTGGGAATCAAAACAGAAGTGAAGAATATGAATTCCTTTCGAGCAGTGAAGAAAGCCTTACAATTTGAAGTAGATCGACAAAAGAAACTTTTAAGTGAGGGGGAAAAGGTAATCCAGGAAACCAGACATTGGGATGAATCGAAAAATATTACAGTTTCTATGAGGAGTAAAGAAGAGGCTCATGATTATCGCTATTTCCCCGAACCAGATCTGCTACCCCTTCAGGTAGATTTAAAGATGATAGAAGAAACCAGGAAAAATCTTCCCGAGCTTCCTGAAGAAAGAAAAAACCGTTTTATTAAAGATTATCAAATTCCTGAATATGATGCCGAAATATTAACTTCGAGTAAAGCATTGGGCGATTATTATGAGAAAACTACTTCTCTATATTCTAATAGCAAGATTTTAAGTAATTGGATTATGGGTGAATTAATACGTTATTTAAATGAGGATAAAGTAGAGGTAGAAGATTCTCCTATTTCACCTGATAACTTAGTAGAAATGTTGAAACTAATAGATAAGGGAGTAATTAGTAGTAAGATGGCTAAAGAAGTCTTCGAAAAAATGTTTAAGACTGCTAAAGGTGCTTCTCAGATTGTTAAAGAGAGTGGAATTATTCAGATTACCGATGAAAATGAATTAATAGAGATAGTAGATAGGGTAATCAACGAAAATCCTAAATCAATAGAGGATTTTAACCAGGGGAAAGAGAAAGCCCTCCACTATTTAGTGGGACAGGTAATGCGTTACACTGACTGTAGGGCTAAACCAGACTTTGTATTTAATGCCTTAAAACAAAGAATAAAGAAATAGGTTAAAAATAAATGGGGTCAAATCTTTATTCTTGACAAATAATTTAATTAACTATCAAAAATAAAGATTTGACCCAGGTAATTCCATTTAAGTAAAAATATTGAATCTTTATTTCACATTTTTCCTGAACGGAGAATCATAATTACTAAGCCCAAACCCAATATAGCTGCAATTAAAAAACCAAAAACTCCAATAACTGGAAATCCCATAAAATGAGGACCTTTATCGGTCTGCATAATTAAAGAAGAACCAACAATAATAGCAGCCAGAATTAGACTATAAGATAATCTGTTTATAGATCGATCTAAAGCAGTGATTAAATTTTCTAAACCTCGATGTTGAAATTCTAATTTAAAGACACCTTCTTCCATCTTTTTTAAGGTCTTACTTAATTGTCGGGGTATTAAAATTATCAAATTATAAAGTTCAGTTAATTCGTTTAATAATTTTAATATAAGACGTTGAGGGCTTTTTCTCTCTAGAATAAGATCTTGGGCATAGGGTTTGGCTACTTCAGCAAGATTAAAATCTGGGTCAAGTTCTAATCCAATACCTTCAATGTTAAGGAGTGATTTACCAAGTAAAGCAAATTCAACAGGCATCCTTATATGGTACTTTATGGCAATATTCACTAACTGATTAATCAGTTCCCCTAATTTAATTTCCTTTAATGATTTATCATAATATTGATCTAACATTTCTTTAATATCTATCTTTAAAGAACGGGTATCAATTTCTTGGGAAGTAATTCCTAAGTTTAGCATCTCGTTGATAATTTTATCAGGTTTGCGCTCTAATATGGCTATAAATAAATCTACTCCCTTTTCTTTGATCTCTTCATCCAGTCTTCCCATCATCCCAAAATCCATAAACCCGATAATTTCATCTTTCATAACTAACATATTCCCAGGATGAGGGTCAGCATGGAAAAATCCATCGATTAATATTTGTTTCATGAAAGCTTTAGCTCCATTTTCAGCTATCTTCTTTCTATCATATCCTGCTTTATCCAATTCTTCGATACTATTTATCTTTATTCCCTGGATAAGTTCCATAGTTAAGATACGTTTACTACTGAATTTCCAGTATATTTTTGGGGTATAAATTGTTTCATCATCTTCAAAATTTTTTCTAAATCTTTCTGCATTCCTTCCCTCGGTTCCATAATCCAGCTCAAGTCTAATTGCTTTAGCAAATTCCTCAACTATTCCCACCGGATCATATAGTCTGCTAGCTGGAATATGTTTTTCGGTAAGGCGGGCTATATGAAATAAGATATCCAAATCTGTTTCAATTGTTTTTTCAATATCCGGGCCTTGAACCTTCACTACTGCCTTATCCCCATCTTCTAATATAGCTTGGTGAACTTGACCTAAAGAGGCAGCAGCGAAAGCCTTCTGCTCGAATGATTTAAATATTTTTGAAATATCAGCTCCCAGTTCTCTTTTTATTATTTGTTCAACCTGGTCATAGGCAAAGGGAGGAACTTTATCTTGGAGCTTTTGTAATTCTTCAATATAATCTGGAGGAATTAAATCGGGTCTGGTGCTTAAAATCTGACCTAATTTAACAAAGGTGGGACCTAATTCTTCAAGGGCAAGACGGACTTTTATCGGAAGGGGCAATTGGGCTATTTTAGAAGGTTTTAGTTTAAGAATTTTTCCGCCCTTAGAAATCAGGTTAGTTAATCCCAACTGTTTTACAAAATAATCGAATCCGTATTTGATTAAAATATTAACTATTTGTCGAAACCGGTTAAGATTTTTATATCTTCTTTTTAATTTTGTAAAACCCATATTTTTCCATCCTTTTTATTTTAGCTTTTCTTTTATTACTTCTTTAATCAGAGGAATTTTAGCTAAAGCGGCATCTATGCCTCCTTTGATAGTTATCTCGACTTTATCAAATTCAAAAAGAGAGATGCCATCAATCCCAAAGGGGATGATTACCACATCTGCCTTAGACAGACCTCGAGAAGTGATTTCTTTTTCCATAATATCCACAGATTTACTAATTACTTCGATAATATGCGGGCCTTTCAATTTCTTTTTAACCCCTTTTATCATTTTACCCAAAGAGGTTACCTCTTTTTCTACCAAAGAAGTAATTTTTTCTACTGTTTTGAATTTGGGAATTTCTTTTATATTTATCTTAAAAGTGAAGGTGTTTTCCACTTCTTTTAAATCACCGGTTTCTTCATTTAGTATCATAATTATCGGTTTGGGGGTTTTTTCAGTAAGATTGACCGCAATAATAATATCAGCTCCCATCTTTTGCACCACATCCACCGGGACCGGGTCTACTAACTCTCCATCTACCAGGGAATAATCTTGATACTTTACCGGAGTAAATATTCCCGGGATAGATATACTGGCTCTAACTGCCCTTATTACACTCCCCTGATTTAAAATTACTTTCGCTCCGGTCTTTATATCAGTGGCAACAGTAGCATATACTGAGCCCACTACGGCGCCAATACTCGTGCCTGCAATCATATCGATAGGAATGTGATAGGCTTCCAGGGCTTGAATTACCCCGATATGAGCCATTCCTCGGGCTGAGCCGCTCCCCAAAGCTAAGCCAAATTTTAATCCCTTCTCTTTACATTTGGCTAATAAATTATCTAACTCTGGATCTTTTTCTATCTCAAAATTTTTCATTTATTTATCTAACCCCAATCTCTTACTATTATATAACTATATTTCGCCATTTAAATCAAAAAACCCTTTTTATTGAAAATATTTTTGTACAAATTTATCAAAATATATTTCCCTTCTCTGTGGGAGAGGGGGTAATGGGAGGAGATTTTTTTGATTGGTGATAAAAATGATAGATTCCCGCTTTCGCGGGAATGACATAAGAGGAAGCGGGAATGACAGATAAGAAAACAGAAATGACAGAAATAATATCAGCAGCAGGGAAAAAATTCCACCAGGGTCTTGACAAATATAACGCAGTGTGTTATATATGTATTGTAACGCAGTGTGTTAATTATTTTAAGGGAGGAGATGTTATATGGAAGAATATATTATTAAAAAATATTCGAATCGCAAGCTATATGATACGAAAGAGAAAAAGTATGTTAACCTTTCTGAAATTTCCAGATTAATTCGGGAGGGGGCGGAGGTAAAAGTAATTGACAATGAAACTAAAGAAGATATAACTTCTTTGATATTGGCTCAAATTATTGTGGAGCAGGAAAAGACTAAAAAAATAATGCTTCCTTCAATTCTTTCTCCTTTAAAGATTTTAATAAAGAAAGGGGGTGAAGATATGTTAAATTTAAGCAAAAAAATGTTTCTTGCTGGCATAGGCACGCTTTCTCTTACCAAAGAAAAAGCCATTAAGATAGCTGATGATCTAATCAAGAGAGGCGAATTAAGCCAGAGTGAAAGCAAAGAGTTTGTAGTTAATCTTTTAGATAAGGCAGAAAAAGAAAAAGATAAATTATTGGAAAAAATAAAGCCTGATATTGAGAAGAGCATAGAGAAGATGAATTTTGCCTCTAAAAAATGTGTAGATGATTTAGAAAAAAAGATTGATGAACTGGGAAATAAAATTGATCAATTGTCCAAGAAAATTAAGTAAAAAGATTAGAATCGTTTGAGGGTTAATATTTTGTTATATATTATTATAAAAAGTTTTAGTTTGATTATTTTTAAATTGATTTTCAGGCTTAAAATAATTGGTAGAGAAAATATACCGAAGACTGGTCCTTTTGTTATTGTGGCAAACCATTCAAGTTTATTAGATGGATTTGTCCTTGTATCATCTGTTAAACCTAAAATAACCTTTATGTCTGCTGCCTATCTTTTTAAAATGCCTTTTGTGGGTAATATTCTACGAGGGGTTGGGGCTATTCCTGTTCAAGGCAAAGGCAATGATATTAAACTTATAAAAAATGCTATGAAAGTCTTACAGGCAGGTGGCGTTTTGGGTATTTTTCCGGAAGGAAGAATTACTAACGAAAAAGATGATTTCTCAGCCAAAGCTGGAGCTGCATATCTTGCAGTAAAGGCAGATGTCCCAATTATTCCTATGGCAATCAAGGGAGCTGGTAAGGCATTACCAGTCGGAGCAAAATTCCCTAAATTAAATAGAATTAAGGTAAAGATTGGAAAGCTAATTTCTGGTTCAAAAAAAATTAAATTAAATAAAAAAATTCTTGAAGACACGGTAAATTCTTATATGAAAGAAATATATTAAAGGAGAAAAAACTTGCAGAATACTAAAGCGATCAAAATCGGACTTGTTCTAGGGAGCGGGGGAGCTCGTGGATACGCTCATTTAGGAGTACTTAAGATTTTACAAGAAGCAGAGATACATATAGATCTTGTTGTAGGAACAAGTTTTGGAGCTATCGTTGGTGCTGCATATGCTGCAGGAGGTAATATTTTTGAATTAGAAAAAATTGCTCTTGGGACTGGATGGATAAAATTATTAAAGATGATAGATATTGCTCCTCCTAAAGGGATATTTGCAGGCAATAAACTGGAGAGATTCTTTTCAGTACTTACCCAGCAAAAACATTTCTCTGAATTAACAGTTCCTTTAACTGTAGTCGCTACTGATATTAAAACAGGAGAGGAAGTCCTTATAAATAAAGGATCAGTGTCCAAGGCAATATTAGCCAGTTCCGCATTTCCTGGTATTTTTGCACCGGTAGAGATAGGTAATCGATGGCTGGTTGATGGCGGTCTGGTTAATCCTCTGCCCATTCAAACGGCTTTTGCTATGGGTGCTGATTCAGTAATTGCTATTGATGTTAGCTCCTCAATTGATAATATTAATTACTTAATAACCTTAAAGCGATATTCCCAGAATTTATTGCAAAATATTGGTCAGATACCTTATGTAAATAGCGTTGTTTCTCCTGGTGGAATTTCTAATAAGTTTCAACGTATAATTCCCGCGGCTTTTAATATTGTAGTAAATGCGCTTAAAGTTGTAGAAAATAATCATGATAAAACAGTTTTTGTTCCTGATGATAGTAATGTAATTTTCATTAGACCAAGAGTTGAAAATATTCACTGGCGTGATTTTCATCATGCACAAAGATGTATCGAATTAGGTGCTGAAGCCGTTAATTCTTCTGTTTTAAATGATATCAAGAACCTATCGCTTAATTATAAGACACTCGATTTGTGTAGTCGGCAGGTTTAAAAATAAATTGAGTTGCACAGTAGTGATTTTAAAAGCAAATAAACATAAAAAATAAAATTTTTAGGAGGTTCATAAATGGTTAATCTTAATTTTGCGAAAAAGTATGTGGGAGAAAAAATACTTCAAGAAACTTTAAATTATTTGGTGAAAAATCCAGAACAAAATATTCCTAAACTCGCCGCACTTTTAAAAAAAATAGCAGTTAATAAAAATCACAAAAAGATAATAGAAGCGATTCTGCAATCATATAATCAAAATCTTAATACAAGAAAATATATAAATCGAGTTTTGACTGAAATCAATCCTTATGTTAGGCAGAAAATGGTGACCAATTTTGTTATAAATAACTGGCTTATTGGTGTTCCTCAAAAAAAGAAAAAGATAGAAGAATTAGGGGTGAATATTCCGTTTACTATTTTGATTGATCCGACCAGTGCCTGTAACCTTCGTTGTGAAGGATGCTGGGCAGGTGCTCAAATGAAACATGATACTTTATCATATGAGCTTTTAGATAGAATATTAACCGAAGCCAAAGAGCTGGGGATATACTGGATTGTAATGTCGGGGGGAGAGCCATTTGCCTATCCCCATTTATTTGAAATTGCTGAAAAACATAACGATATGGCCTTCATGCTTTACACCAATGGTACCTTTATTAATAATGAAGTTGCCGGTAAGATTGTCGAGTTAGGAAATATTACCCCGGCCATTAGTCTGGAGGGATGGAAAGAACAAACCGATGCCCGGCGTGGAGAAAGTGTATTTGATAAAATTGTAAGTGCTATGGATAGGCTTCATAGTCGTGGTGTTTTATTTGGTGTGTCTCTTACCATAACCAGGGAAAATTACAAAGAAGTAACTAGTGATAATTTTATTGAGTTCTTGATTAATAAAGGGGCAATTTACGGATGGTCATTCCATTATATTCCTATTGGAAGAAATCCGAATACTGATCTAATGTTAAAACCCGATCAGAGAGCGTATTTAATTGAACGAGTGAATCATCTCAGGACACACAATCCATTGATGTTAATGGATTTCTGGAATGATGGGGAATATACTCAGGGTTGTATAGCTGGAGGACGAAGTTATTTCCATATTACACCGAGTGGGAAGGTTACCCCATGTGCGTTTGCCCAATTTACTTGCGATAATATCAAAGAGAAAAGCTTACTCGATGTGCTTAAATCACCTTTATTTACTGCATACCAAAAGAGACAGCCTTTCTGTGAAAATCATTTAAGGCCCTGTCCTATTATTGATAATCCCGATGCTTTAAAAGAGATTGTAGAGGAGAGCGGTGCACATCCGCTATATCCTGGAGCTGATGCAATAATTTCAGAAGATACTAATGTCTTCTTAAACAAAAAAGCTGCTCAATGGGCTAAAGTTTCCGATCCTATCTGGGATAAGAAAGTAAAAAAATCAGAAGCAATTAAATAAATTAACTATTCATTGAGCATGAGAAACTTTATTTTTATAAATGGAGAACTATTGAAGGAAGATAACATGGTTTATTCAAAAATAATTGGTACAGGTGCTTATGTCCCCGCAAGAATTGTAAAAAATGACGAGCTTTCAAAAATAGTAGAGACTAACGATGAGTGGATTACCTCCCGAACAGGTATAAAAGAAAGAAGAATCTCCTCCGGAGAAAAGACATATCAGATGGCCGCAAAAGCGGCAAAAGAAGCAATTGAAAATGCTGGTATAGAAAAAGAAGAGATCGACATGATTGTAGTAGCTACCATAACCCCCGATTTTTTTATGCCTTCAACTGCTAATCTTGTCCAGGCAGAATTAGGATTAAAGGATATTCCCAGCTTTGATATAGTAGCAGGTTGCACCGGTTTTGTTTATGGGTTACAGATAGCTGATCAATTTATTAAATCAAAACAAAGCAAGACAATTCTGGTAATAGGGGTAGAAGTTTTATCAAAGGTCACTAATTGGTTTGATCGGAATACTTGCGTACTTTTTGGAGATGGCGCCGGGGCAGTAATTTTAAAGAGTTCCAACCAAGAGGGTATTATCTGTACTTATACTGGTTCTCAAGGAGATTTGCAGGAACTTCTTACCCTCCCAGCAGTTCCCCTAAAAAATCCTTTTTTGCATATTCCAAATAATAATGGAAGACCCAGCAATATATCTATGAATGGAAAAGAAATATTTCAATTTGCTACCAGAATAATGATAAAAAGCATTTCCCAGGTCCTAAATAAGTCTAATCTTTCTATAAGCGATATTGATTATATTATTCCCCATCAAGCTAATATTCGCATTATTGATTATGTAGCCCGGAAACTAAAGATTGAACGAGAAAAATCCATTATTAATTTAGACCGTTTTGGAAATACTTCTTCTGCCAGTATCCCACTTGCTCTAAATGAAGCTCATAAGGAAAAAACATTTTGCCCAGGGGATCGAATTATAATGGTTGCTTTTGGTGGTGGATTAACCTGGGGAGCCGCATTATTAAACTGGACAATATAAGGAGATACGTTAATGTTTAAGTCTATAATGCAACAGAGGACGGGCCTTGATTTGATACTATAATCTCAGAAGATACTATGTCTTCTTAAACAAAAAAGCTGCTCAATGGGCTAAAGTTTCCGATCCTATCTGGGATAAGAAAGTAAAAAAATCAGAAGCAATTAAATAAATTAGAAAATGTTTTACATTTAATTCTTGAATACATACTTTCAATTAAATTCTATAGTAGGATTCGGTAAATATAACTCAGGTATTATAATTAAAAATTTAGCAAGAATAGAAAGATAGAATCTTTTAGTGAAAATAAAAGAAAATAGTAAGGCAGTAAAGGAGCAAAATTATTTTGACAAGTTTATGGGACTCTTTAGGCGATATTTTCGCCAACATAATAGTATTTTTATATAGCTTTACCCAGAATTATGGTATTGCTATCATTTTGATGACCGTCCTTATCAGGATAATCCTATATCCCTTAATGCAAAAACAGATGGTTTCTATGAGGGAGATGCAGAAGATCCAGCCCTTAATGAAGACGGTTCAAGAGAAATATAAGAACGATAAGGAAAGATTAAATAAAGAATTAATGGCTTTATACAAGGAACATAAGGTTAATCCCATGAGCGGTTGTTTGCCCTTGATAATTCAAATGCCCATATTAATTTTACTCTTTCAGGTTTTAAGGAAATTTGAATATTTAGATAGTGCTGGTAAAATAGCCGGGGGGTTTTTATGGATACCCAGGCAAGTTCAAATTATAGTTGAGGGAGTACCCAAAATCGTTGCAGGCTTAGCTGCACCCGACCAATTAATTCAATTGCCAGGCAGTGGAATTTTTGGAATACAATACCTTGGCATATTGCCCTTTCTAGTAGCCGGTTCAATGTATATTCAACAAAAGATGACCTCCACTGACAGTAGCACAGGTAAAGACGGAGTTTCTGCTCAACAGACCCAGAAGATGATGACCATCATGATGCCCCTAATGATTGGCTTTATGAGTTTCAGCCTGCCTTCTGGTTTGTCCCTGTACTGGTTTACTTCTACCCTTTTAGGGGTAGGTCAGCAGTATCTAACTAACAAGAAAATGCCTACAATAGACGAAATGCCAAAAGAAGTTGTTCCAGGTAAAAAAAAGAAACTAGCCAATAAGAAACCGGAAAAGATGGTGGCTCTTAAAGAAGAACCCTGGATCCCGGGATATGAAGGAGCAGACGGAGGAAACCCCTCCGGAGGCAAGATAAAAACCAAAAAATATAAAAAAGGCAAAAGAAGATAAATTAGTCGTTAGAAAAGTAAATGGGGTCGAGTCTTAACATCAAAAACCACCAGATGTAGGGGGAGAAGATCCTTTGGAACAAAAATGGAAAAATCAACTTCAGGAAATACAAAAGAACAGATTAGATAGAGTGGAAAAAGAAAGACAAGTCCGTTTGCTAACCGAGAAGGAATATAAAAATATATCAAAGCAATTTTGGCCCCGAATTGCTAAAGTATGTAGAGAATTTGCTCTAGCTACAGGTTGCGACTATTCAGAAGATACTTGGACCCTTCTAAATACAAGAGAATTTTATGTGTCAGAGGAAATTAGACCAATAGATATGTACAAAAAGAACATTTTTTATAGATATCCCCTTCTTTATGTCTGGGGTCTTAAATGGATACACAAAAACAACTTTGCCAAGCGATATTGCTACATGGCAAGCTTTGTTAGAAAAAACGATTTGGTTCTTGAGCCAGGTTGCGGTCCCGCAACTTTAGCCGATTTTTTACTCAACAACTGCGTTTACCGAGGGTTTGATACCAATAAAGATTTTATTGATTATGCCCTCAAAAAACATTCGGGTGTTTATTTAGGCAATGTCCTTGACGTAAAAAATTATTGTCAGGCAGATGTAGTAATTGCTTGTGATATTCTTCACCATTTAAAGCCAACCGACAGAAAAAGATTTATTAAAAACTGTTTTTCCTCAGCTAAAAAATTGTTTATTATCTGCGAACCAGGAAAGACAAGAAAGGCAGTTGACGGCATTTTTTACTCTTTAAGAAAACGGCTGGCAGAATGGAGTGAAAAAGATGGCACTAATGATTTTAAGGTTGAATATTTTTTAACTCGTGGTCAACTCCTTAATCAAATTGAGTATGGCTTTGACATCATCTCTTCATCGGTTGAAAGAGAAACAAGAGACTTTGGCGAAGATATTATAGCCGTATTTTTCAAAGATAAAAATTCTCACCAAAGATTAAAGAAGCAAAAATTTGTTTCTGCCATAGTTCCAGTTTTTAATGAAGAAAAAACCGTTGCTAAAGTTGTCAAAACTTTAGTAAAAAGCAGTCTGGTAAACGAGGTTATTTGTATTAACGATGGCTCAAAAGATAAAAGTCCAGCTATTTTAAAAAAGTTTGGGGATAAAATTACACTTATTGATTTAAAGAAAAATCAGGGGAAAGGTTCCGCTTTAGCTGAGGGAATAAAAAAGGCCAAAAGTGAAATAATTGCTTTTATAGACGCTGATTTAACCACTCTTTCAGATAATCATATAAAAACTCTTCTCGAGCCTATTTTAGACGGTAAAGTGAGGGCTGTTTTAGGATATCCATCAAATAGGCGGTATATGCCTAACGTTTTTTCAAACTTAACAGGTGAAAGGGCGTATTACAAAAAAGACTTAGCCCCTCATCTTGCAAAAATGGCCAAAACTCGATTTGGAGTGGAGATTTTTTTAAACGGTCTTTTTGAAAAAGATGAGACAAAAAAAGTTCCTCTGAAACAATTAAAAGGTCTTTATAAACACGAGAAGCGCAATTCAGTAAATGCCTTCAGGGAATATCTCAACGAAGCGGTAGAAATCGCCCAGGAAATTGGAAGAAGGGAAGGTTTACTTCCAGAAGATTATCAAGCTATTACCCGAATTTCCAAGGTAGTAAATCTTAAAGAATTAAAAATTAGAGTAAAAGAGATAACAAAAAAAATTTAAGATGGTTTTTAGAAAAGTATATCTTAAACCAAATAAAAGTCGTCCGACGCTGGTGGGCTTAGGTATTATACCTAATTTCACCGCCCGAGGTTACCCCATAATCTATTTATATTTTGTCAAGTGTAGGCCTAACCCCTATTTTGTTTAATAAATATTTTTATTATATTTCTTTTTTTAATCTTTCAATTACTTCTCTAAACTCTTTAACATATTTTTCTTCATGTTTAGCAATAAAATTCTTCCATTGAACATTTTCCTGTAAAGCTTCTTCAACACTTAATTGCGTAATAATTAATTTATTGCCTTGTTTTGCTGTTTTTAATCTTGCTTGAGGATTTTTTTTAATTTCTTTCTTTAAAATATTTTCAGTCTCTTCTTTTTTCTTCCGATACTCTTTTTTTAAGAGGTTAATTTCATTTAAAGTCGATTCGATGGTTGAGGTATTTTGGCCCTCTTTTAATGTCTCGATAGCTAAAATAGCATCTTTTCTCATTTGATATTCATATTGAGTGTTATTAAAATTTAAAGAATTTATTAAAATTAATTGAGCTTCTCTTAATATAAAAGGTTTATTTCCTTTTAACTTTTGCCATAAATCAATAGAACTAAGACTTCCTTTATAATATTTAGCAAGCAAAGATTTAATCTTTCCCTCAGCTTTTATTTTTTCTTTTTCTTCTGGATTTAATATATTAATTTCATTAGCTTTTTCAAGAGCAATTTCTAAAGCAGTTTTTATTCTTGTCATTTTATTACCTTCTCCTAAAGAGACCGAAGAACCTATCTTGATATTGTTCAAATACTCCCCAGTTATCCAATTCTTCTTTTAATTTAATAGGCTTTGATTCACCTTTTTCTACTAATTTAAATAATTTCTCTATTTCTTCTCGAGCAGTTAATGGAATGCCATATCTATCTTTAGCAATAATAGCTTGACCTATTTGGTTTATGCCTACAAATCCCTTTTTTTTAAAATCAGGTATCTGAGCCAAATAAACACTTCTAACCATCATATCTAAAATAAATTTGGATAGCGATACATCCCATAGGCCAGCTACACCTTTAATAATAGCACAAAGAGAATCTCTTTTTTTATCTATCTCTTTATTAATATTTTCTGCTACAGTTAACCAAGGGCTAGAAACAAAATTCATTTCATCAAGCTCTTTATTAACCTTAAATTTGTAAAGAATTCCGGCTAAGTCTGGATATTGACTGGCTAAGTCTTCAAAGGCGTTTTTAGCTTCACGGCTAAATCCTTCTATTCTAAACATGTAATTAGGAGTAAGCAATTTTGGCTGGAACCAACTAACTTTTCCTTCCCTAACCACAGTCTCTAAATCATTCTTGGTAAATTCAGAATATACTGGTTCAGTTAAAACATAATAGTGGATTACTGAAGAACCAAAAGTTGAAATTAGTTGTTCAGGCCTTCTTAAAATTTCGGTGTGTTCAAAGGCATACTGTATTCTTTCATCCATCTTAAATAATCTTTTTGGCTCCTTTTTATTTTGTCTCGTATTGCGTATCGCATTAGAAATAAAATTGGTTATAATTATTTTGTAGGGGCTCGATGCATCGAGCCCGCATACCGGGTCGGATAAATCCGACCCCTACCTTACCATTCCCCGATCAGGTCGAGGACAGGTTTGTTTACTTTTTGGGTTACAATCATATATAATATTACCGATATTATTTATTATTTTACTACAAAAAATATAATTTTACCATAGGAAGGGGCTAATTATGTCCAAAGTATTAATGAGAGTAGACGGTTCCTGTTATCCTAATCCGGGGAATATGGCTATAGGAATAGTCATATACCAGGATGGAGAGTTGGTAAAGAAGATAAGCGAAGCGATCGGTTACGGTACTAATAATATTGCCGAATATAAAGCTTTGATTAGAGGATTAGAAGAAATTAAAAAAATAAATCCAGAGAGAGCAGATATCTATTGTGATAGTCAATTAGTAGTCAATCAATTAAATAAAAAATTTAAAGTTAGGGATAAAGGCATAATTCTTTTATTTAATCGAGTTGAAGAAATTAGACAGACTATTCCTTCTAAGCTAAATTTTATTTGGGAAAGAAGAAACCATAATTCTATAGCTGATGATTTAGCTAAAAGAGCGTTATTAGAAGAGGAAGCAATAAAAAGAGAAAAAGCGGCCAAAGATTTAAAAGTAGAAAGAAAAGTTGATTATTTTGTAGTAAGTGGTTCGAAATCAAAAAAATCTTATAGAGTGGATGTAAATATCCCCCAGTGTGAGTGTTCAGATTTTATAAAAAGATCTCGAAAAATAAAACTTGAGTGTAAGCATATCATGGCAGTCCGTAATTTTTTACAAGAAGAGAAAGAAAGAAGTTGTTTGAAGAAAAGAGCGAAAATGAAGGTTTTGGTATTGAGTAAGATGGTAAAACCCCAAATATGGAAAGAGAATTTTAATAAATTAAATAAGAAAGCCAAATTTGATCTGGAGTTCATTATTCCTAAAGCAGATGAAAGAGAAGAAATTAAAAGATATCTTCCAGAAGCAGAAGTAATAATAGGAGGATCTTTTAGTAAAGAAGATCTTGACCAAGCTAAGAAATTAAAATTATTTCAAATTCCTTTTACCGGAGTAGATCAATTAGATTTAAGTTTATATAAGAATCGGAAAGATATTTTTATTTGTAACGTTCACACTAACAGAACTGCAGTTGCCGAACATGCCTTTGCCCTTATACTGGCTTTAGCTAAAAATATTGTTACCAATGATAGAGATTTAAGATTGGGTAGATGGCATGGTTTTTCTAGTAAAGAACCTACCATTCAGCTGCAAGGAAAAAGTTTAGGGATAATAGGTTTAGGTTCGATTGGTTGGGAGATTGCCAAAATAGGGTATGCCTTAGGTATGAAGATATTTGCCTTAAAAAGAGAAATAAAAGAAAAGGATTTAGAAAAGAAGAAAATATTGGAATTTCTGGGAGCGAATAAAGATTTAGAAAAAGTGATTAAAGAATCAGATTTTATTGTTATAGCTGTTCCCCTTACAGAGAAAACTAAGGGGTTGATTGGAAAAAAAGAATTAAAGTTAATGCAGGGAAAATATCTGGTTAATATTTCTCGCGGAGCAGTAATAGATGAAGAAGCTTTGTTTAAATCTTTAGAAGAACATTATCTTTCTGGGGCAGCTATAGATACCTGGTATCAGTATCCCACCAATGAACAAAAAGAAATATTACCTAGCCAGTATAATTTTCATAAATTAGAGAACGTAGTGATGAGCCCTCATACAGCAGGATATTCCGATAGAGCTTTAGAGGAAAATATAAAATCTGTTTTTGATAATATAGTGAGGATTTACTATGGGGAAGAACCTGAAAATCAGATAGCTCCCGAATTAGAATACTAATAATATATAAAACTTTTTGGCGTAATCTATAGTTTTTAATGTAAGGGGCGGATTTATCCGCCCCTTATTGTTTTTATAATTTTTTTTGGGCGTATGCAATACGCCCCTACTTCTTTCCTAACTATTCACTATTCACTAACGACTATTCACTATTTTAGGGTCTATTTAAATATTTCAAAAATTCAGAATCAGTAGAAAGTAAGACAGTAGTTTTTTCTTTAAAAGTTTTTCTATAAGCTTCTAAAGTTCTATAAAATTTATAGAATTCCGGATCTTGATTGAAACTTTCGGCATAGATTTTAACAGACTCTGCCTCTCCTTCACCCTTTAAAATCTGGGCAGATTTGTAAGCTTCTGCTAAAATAACTGTTTTCTCTCTTTCAGTTTCGGCAATAATTTTCGCTGATTCTTCCTCTCCTTCAGCTCGGTACTGTTTAGCTATTCGCTCTCTTTCTGCTTTCATTCTATCAAAAATATATTTTTCATTTTCGGGAGGCAAATCTACCCTTTTAATCCTTACATCTACAATTTGTATTCCATAGGTATTGGCTTTTTCATTACTTATTTCGGTGACTCTTTTCATAATACCTTCTCTTTTTTCCGAAACTATTTCGCTCATATTATATAATCCTAAATCAACTCTCAATTCGGAATAAATGATATCATCTAATCTAACCTGGGCGCCATTTAAATCTCGAACTGTTTGTAAAAATTTTAAAGGATCGATAATTTTCCAACGGGCATAATTATCCACAATTAGAGTCTTTTTATCTTTAGTAATGATTTCGGTCGGGGCAGCATCGTACGCTAATAGTCGATCTTCAAAAAATACTACATTTTGAATGAAGGGAACTTTCCAGTTTAAACCAGACTCTTTAATCTCTCTGATTGGTTTACCAAATTGTAATACAATGGCTTGTTTAGTTTCGTCGACAATAAACAAACTTAAATTAGCTAAGAATAAGATTACTACAATAAGTATTATTAATAGCGTTCCTTTTTTCATTACTTGGTCACCTCCTGGGAAGGAGCAGTTAGGATACTTGAATCACCTAAAGGCAATAAATTTATTAAAGATTGATTTTCCTTTAAATCGACTATTACTTTATTCATGTTCGGTAAAATTTCTTCCATAGTTTCCAGATAGAGACGAGCTTGAGTTATATATTCACCTTTTTTATATTCGGTTAAAATATTATTGAATTTTGCAACATCACCCTCCGCTTTTTTTATTCTTTCGATTTTATAACCTTCTGCTTCTTTAGTCATTTGTACTGCTTCTCCGCGAGCTTTGGGGATTAGATCGTTTTCATATCCTTGAGCTTGATTTATATACTTACTCTTGTCTTCTTTTGCGCTGGCTACATCTTTAAAGGCTTCTTGTACTTCTTTAGGAGGGTTAACATCTTGTAATTGAACGGCCACTACGAAGATTCCTGATTGATACGAATCTAAAAGATCTTGCAGTAGTTTTTTGGTTTGTTCTTGGATCTCATATTTTCCTACCGTAAGCGCATCATCAATTTTTCTTCCTCCAATTACCTGTCTTAAGCTTGCCTCAGCAGCATTTCTGACTGTCTCTTCCGGTAAAATAATATTAAAGAGATAGCTAACCGGGTCCTTTATTTTGTATTGCACAATCGCATCTGCGCTGACAATATTTTCATCACCGGTAAGCATTAGGGCTTCATCTGGTATTTCCTGGTAGCGGGTAGATTGATTAGTTACAATAGAACGAAACCCTATTTCGATTCTTTTTACCTGAGTGACGGCTGGAGTAACTACTGTTTCCAGGGGATAGGGTAAGTGATAGTTAAGCCCCGGACTTTCGATGCGGACAAATTTACCAAATCTTCTAATCACTCCTTGCTCATCAGGGGCGACCACAAAAATACCACTGGAAAGATAAGCCACGATCACTATCGCCAAGATAAAAAATAATAATGTTTTATTGAATTTTATTTTTGGTATTTTTTTAGCAAGATTAATGATTTTTTCTTTGTCTTCATCATAATATTCTGGCATATTTATTCCTCCTTTTTATTTAAATAATTGAAAAAATCTTTTTTTAGATTTCTGTATAAAAACTATACCATTAATTTTGATTATTCTCAAATAAATTATTAAATTCGTAGCGAGTATATAGTGAAGAAAGGAAGAGATAGAATTCAGGAAACAGAAAACAGAAGTCAGAAGCCAGAATTCGTATCCCGTATCTCATGATATAATATGTAGGGGCAGACCTTGTGTCTGCCCGTAATGAATAATGTGTTGTAGGGGTTTGATTTATCAAACCCGCAAAATATCGGGTCGGATAAATCCGACTCCTACAGCTACAGCTTATTAATTGATTAACTAATTTAATCGGTGAATTGGGGAATTGGTCAATTGATTAATTAATTTATCGGTAAATTGCTTAATTGTTTTTTGATTTTGTTTTTTGATTGGCCGATTGGGTGATAGGTAGATTGGCAGATTGTTTTTGATTATTTTATCTTAATTGGTTAATTGGAGAATTGGTGAATCGGTTAATTGGTTAATTGGAGAATTAATAAATTCCCTTGAAAAGAAAAATTAAACAGTCTATAATAAATAAAATTTCATCTAATTGGTTGTCCCCCAAAAAGTAAACAAACCTGTCCTCGACCTGATGGAGGAATGGTAAGGTAGGGGTCGGATTTATCCGACCCGGTATTTCGGGCTCGATGAATCGAGCCCCTACAAGATAATTATAACCAAATTAATAACGATAAATGAATTTTTGTAATAGGTAATTAAAAAATATAGATTAAAAAAATGAAGGGAGAGATCAGATATGTCTTTAGTAACTACCAAAGAAATGTTGAAAAAAGCTCAAAAAGAAAGGTATGGAGTGGGTGCGTTTAATGCTAATAATATGGAGATTATTCAGGCTATAATTGAAACTGCTGAAGAAGAAAAAGCGCCAGCAATATTGCAGGCTTCACAAGGGGCTATAGAATATGCTGGATTGGATAATATTGTAGCTATGGTCAAAGTTATGGCTGAAAAGGTTAGTGTGCCGATAGCTTTACATTTAGATCATGGAACAGATTATTACCAAAATATAAAATGTTTAAGAGCAGGGTTTACCTCTTTGATGTTTGATGGTTCAAAATTACCATTCGAAGAAAATGTAAAGATAACTAAAAAAGTTGTAGAGATGGCTCATGCCTGTGATATCCCAGTAGAAGCAGAATTAGGCCAGATAGGGAAAATGGGCGATAGTGATGAACCAGGAGTTGCTCTGGAAAAGGTAAAGGAGACTATGGCAGATCCTTATGAAGCAGCAAAATTTGTGGAGTTAACTAAAATTGATTTTTTAGCTGCTGCAGTGGGGACAATCCATGGCTGTCGTACACCTTTTGCAAAATTAGATATTCCTCGAATAGAGAAGATAAGAGAATTAACCGATGTTCCTTTAGTCTTGCATGGTGCATCTGGAGTTAATGATGAAGAGGTTAGAAAAGGTATTTCTGCAGGAATATGTAAGATTAATATTGACACTCGCATTCGGATGATTTTTACTAAAAAAATTAGAGAGATAATAAAAATGAATCCTCAAGAGATAGATCCTAGAAAATTATTAGGACCAGCAAGAGAAGTGGCTAAAGAAGTTATTCGTGAAAGAATGAGAGTCTTTGGTTGCAGCGGAAAGGCTTGATAGATATGATTAAAAGAATAGGTATTTTAACCGGGGGAGGAGATTGCCCCGGATTAAACCCAGCTATCCGGGGGGCGGTATATCGAGCTCTGGATTATAATTATGAGGTTTATGGGATTGAAGAGGGATGGGGAGGATTAATAAAAGGTGATATAAATCTTTTATCTTTAAGTGAGGTAAGGGAAATAGTGGATAGAGGAGGAACTATCTTAGGAACTTCAAGATTAAATCCTTATAAGATAGAGCAGGGAGTGGAAAAAGTACTTGAATCCATAGAAAAATTTAAGTTAGATGCGCTAGTAGCTATTGGCGGAGAAGATACTTTAGGGGTAGCTAATAAACTGTATAAAGAAAAAAAAATTAAATTAGTAGGTGCTCCCAAAACCATGGATAATGATCTTAGCGGTACTGATTATACTTTTGGATTTAATAGTTCAGTTACTAAAGCAATGGAGGCAATGCAAAGCCTACAAGATACCGGTCGCTCTCATCGAAGGATAATGGTTTTAGAAGTAATGGGTAGACACGCTGGTTGGGTAGCTTTATTTACTGGTCTTGCTTCTGGTACAGATTGGACTCTTATTCCGGAAGAAAAAATTGACCTGGAAAAGATGTGTCAGCATTTAAAGGAAGTTTATAGAAAAAATAAACATGCTTCTATAGTGATATCGGAAGGAGTAATACTTCCTGGTGTAGATACCGGAAAGGAAGAGTTAGATCAGTTTGGGCATATGATTTTACGTAAAAGAGGAGTGGGTAATCTCCTGGCCGATTTAATTAAAGAAAAAACCGGAATAGAAACGCGCCATGCGGTAATTGGTCATATCCAAAGAGGCGGTTCGCCAACCTTATTTGATCGTATTTTAGGTCTTAGGTGTGGAGTAACTGCAGTAGATTTAATTGCTCAAGGAAAATTTGGATATATGGCTGCCCTTAAAGGCAATAAAGTTATAGGAATACCTTTGGAAGAAGCGGTGAGTAAACTTAAAACGGTAGATAAAAAATGGTGGGAATTAGCTCAAGTATTTTTTAAATAAAAAACTGTATCGAGTATCGAGTATTACGTATCGCGAAAAATTAAATACTTACCTGTCATTCCCACACCCACTTTCGTGAGTGTAAACTGCAGTGGGAATCCAGAGGTATAGGAGGTATAGGATAAGAAAAAAAGATAGATTCCCGTTTTCACGGGAATGACATAAAAAGATTCTTGATAATAAGAAAATAAATTTCTATAATAATAACATATTTTTAGAAAAATGACAGAAAGATTATTGAAGGTATGACACATTTTGTTCCTACACATTGCACATTACTCATTACATATTATTATGATCTATACGCTCTACGCTAAAAATTCTACCCACTTTATGTTATATACAAAATACAAACTTGGGAGGTTGTTGTCTCAACATGTGGCACGCAAATTTTGTTCACCTACACGTTCACAGTGAATATAGCTTATTAGATGGAGCTTGCCGAATAACTGAATTAGTAGCACAAGCCAAAAAGCATAAAATGCCTGCCTTAGCTATAACTGATCATGGAGTAATGTATGGAGTAATACAATTTTATAAAGAAGCTATAAAGCAAGGGATAAAACCTATAATCGGTTGTGAAATGTACCTTGCTCCACGAAGTAGATTTGATAAATCTTCTAAAAACAAAGAAACACCGTTTCATTTAATCTTATTAGTTAAGAATAATGAAGGTTATAGGAATTTAATAAAATTAGTTACTTTATCTTATTTAGAAGGTTTTTATTATAAGCCGAGAATTGATCAAGAAATACTAAAAGAATATAGTAGTGGATTAATTGCTCTTTCCGCTTGTTTAAAGGGTGAAATTCCTCAATACATCTTACAAAAAGATATAAAAAAAGCAAAAGAAGTAGCACTTAATTTTATAAAAATTTTCGGTGAAGATAATTTTTATTTAGAATTACAAAAAAATGGTATTCCTGAACAAGAAGTTGTAAATGAAAACCTCGTTAAAATAAGTCAAGAACTTTCTATTCCGGTGGTAGCGAGTAATGATATTCATTATATAAAGAAGGAAGATGCTCGAGCACATGAGATTTTACTTTGTATTCAAACCGCCACTAATTTAGACGACCCTAAACGTTTAAAATTTGCCACTGATGAGTTTTATTTTAATTCCCCTGAAGAGATGAATGAAAAATTCTCTGCAATTCCTCAAGCCATCCAAAATACAGTACATATTGCTGAAAAATGTAATTTAGAAATTAATTTTAGGCAAGCTAAATTACCAGAATTTAAAGTCCCTGCTGACTATAATACTAATAGTTACTTGAAAGAACTTTGTAATAAAGGACTAAAAGAAAGATTCCCTGAAGTTACTAATGAGTTACAAGAAAGATTAGAATATGAGCTTTCGGTAATTAAAAAAATGGAGTTTGATCCTTATTTTTTAATTGTATGGGATTTTGTAAGGTATGCTAAGGAGAAAGGAATAATGGTTGGGCCTGGACGAGGTTCTTCCCCGGGG
>Ga0210004_1000174_pt1 | contig 36900 bp, 32 predicted proteins | sample CryGey13umfilter_FD_185450 | JGI IMG/M metagenome (GOLD analysis project Ga0210004, IMG submission 185450) | Groundwater microbial communities from aquifer in Utah, USA - Crystal Geyser 4/8/14 3 um filter (SPAdes) (version 3) | ecosystem: Environmental > Aquatic > Deep subsurface > Groundwater...
TTATTTCAAGTAAAATAGGATAATATGAGTAAAAATTAGAGTAAATATATCTTTTATTTTTATATTAACCTTAAAAATCTTATTTTTTTTTAATTTACAAAAAATTATTGTTAAATATAATTATTTATGACACAGTCTGATTGCGGGCTCGATGAATCGAGCCCCTACAACATAATTATAACCAAAAATTCATAATTTACTATAATATTATCTGAAATGCACCATATATATAATCTGTTGAAAATATTTTTGGCTTTTTGGGAAATAACCAATATGTGTAGATTAATTAATAAATTAGCTAATTAGAATTTAGGAATTATTTTTCTTTGATTTCTTACTATATACTCGATACTCGATACTATATACTGATTTATTAGGAGATATTTAATGGCTCAGAATAAGATAATAATTAAAGGGGCAAGAGAACACAATCTAAAAAATATAAATCTGGAGATACCCAGAAACAAATTAATTGTAATTACTGGATTAAGTGGTTCTGGTAAATCGTCTTTAGCTTTTGATACTATCTATGCAGAAGGCCAGAGAAGATATATTGAATCTTTGTCTTCTTATGCTCGACAATTTATGGAGAGGATGAAAAAACCTGATGTGGATTATATTGAAGGATTATCCCCCGCAATTGCCATTGATCAGAGGAAGGCAAGTAAAAATCCTCGATCTACAGTAGGCACCGTAACGGAAATTTATGACTACCTGCGCTTATTATTTGCTCGAATTGGAATTCCTCATTGCCCGGAGTGTGGCCAGCAGGTTAGCCAACAGACCGTTGAGCAGATGGTTGACCAAATTTTAATTTTACCCCCAGGAATCAAAATCCAGGTTTTAGCCCCCATAATTCGTTTTAAAAAGGGAGAACATAAAAAAGCATTAGAAGATATTCAAAGAAAAGGATTTGTCAGGGTAAGAGTTGATGGAAATATTTATGAAGTAGAAGAAGATATAAAAGTGGATAGATATAAAAATCATAATATAGAAGTTGTAGTAGATAGATTAATAGTAAAACCTGAAATAAAAAGTCGTTTAGCTAGCTCTATTGAAACTGCGATAAGCTTAAGTGAAGGGATAGTAATAATTGATCTAGAAGGTGGAAAAGAAAAGATATTCAGTGAACATTTTTCGTGTCCTCGTTGCGGAATAAATTTACCAGAGATTGCTCCTCGAATCTTTTCTTTTAATAGTCCTTACGGAGCTTGTCCCACTTGTAGTGGTTTGGGTTTTAAAATGGAATTCGATCCGGAATTAATTGTACCAGATAAAAGTAAGTCTATTTTAGAGGGTGCTTTAGTCCCCTGGGGCGAAGTGAAAGGAAAATATTTATACCACATCTTAAAAGGCCTGTCTGATTTTTATGATTTTAGTCTTAATACTCCTTTTGTTGATTTAAAAACTGAATTTAAAGATATTATATTGTATGGTTCTGGAGAGGTTAAAATACCTTTTAAATATAAAAATGATGAACGAAATACCTATTGGCTTCATGAAAATTATTTTGAAGGAGTAGTCAATAATTTAAAAAGACGATATCGAGAGACTAAATCAGAATATATTCGTTCAGAGATACAAAAATTTATGACTATTAAACCCTGCCCTTCCTGTAAAGGAAAAAGATTACGTCCCGAGAGTTTAAAGGTAACTATTGATGGCTTTTCTATAGCAGATCTTGCTGAGCAATCCATTAAATGGAATTATGATTTTTTTAAAAATATAAAACTACAGCAAAGAGAGAAAACAATTGCTGCTCAGATATTGAAAGAAATAAAAAACAGATTAGGTTTTTTAATTAATGTAGGATTAGATTATTTAACTTTATCTCGCGCTTCTTCTTCTTTAGCTGGAGGAGAAAATCAGAGGATTCGTTTAGCTACTCAGATTGGTTCAAGTTTAACTGGGGTATTATATATTTTAGATGAACCAAGTATTGGTTTACATCAAAAAGATAATTACAAGCTTTTACAAACTCTTTTAAAATTGAGAAATTTAGGAAATACAGTAATTGTTATTGAGCACGATGAAGCAACCATGAAGACTGCAGATTATATTGTGGATCTTGGTCCTGGGGCAGGACTACATGGAGGTTATGTGGTGGCCAGAGGAAGTTGTTCCGATCTAATGAAAAATAAGGAATCTATTACTGGAAAATATTTAAGCCATCTCAGTAAAATTAATATTCCTTTTAAAAGAAGAGAGGGAAACGGAAAATATTTAAAGATTTACGGAGCTCGCCAGTATAATTTAAAAAAAATTAATGTCTCTATTCCCTTAGGTACCTTTACTTGTGTTACTGGAGTTTCTGGCTCCGGAAAAAGTACTTTAGTGGAAGAAACATTATATAAGGCTTTAGTTAGAGAAATATATAAAAGTCGAATTCACCCTGGAGATTATGATAAAATTGAAGGAATTGAGTATATTGATAAAGTAATAATTATTGATCAATCACCTATAGGTAGAACTTCACGTTCTAACCCAGCTACTTATACTGGGAGCTTCACACTTATAAGAGAAATTTTTGCCAAAACAAAGGAAGCCCGAATAAGGGGTTACCAGTCAGGTAGGTTTAGCTTTAACGTGAAGGGAGGAAGATGTGAAGCTTGTCAAGGTGGAGGAATAGTAAAGATTGAGATGTATTTTTTGCCTGATATATATATACCTTGTGAGATTTGTAATGGTAAAAGATTTAATCGAGAAACTTTAGACATAAAATACAAAGGTAGAAATATTGCTCAAGTGTTGGAGATGACTGTAGAAGAAGCTTTAGAATTTTTTACAGCAATCCCTTCCATTAAAAGGAAACTGAAAACTTTGTATGATGTAGGATTAAGTTATATAAAATTAGGGCAACCAGCTACTACTCTGTCTGGTGGTGAAGCGCAAAGAATTAAATTGGCCAAAGAATTAAGCGCTAAAAGTACAGGAAAGACCATATATCTTTTAGATGAACCGACTACTGGATTGCATTTTGATGATGTGAAAAAATTACTCCAGGTTTTAGATCGATTAGTACAAACCGGGAATACCGTTTTAGTAATTGAACACAATTTAGATGTAATTAAATCCGCAGACTATGTTATAGATCTTGGGCCAGGAGGAGGAGAAGAAGGAGGAAGTATTGTGGCTGAGGGAACTCCTGAAGAGGTTGCCCAGAATGTAAATTCATTTACCGGAGAATTTTTAAAAAAAGTGTTAAATTAGTAGGGGCAGACCTTGTGTCTGCCCGCAATTTGTATTGGCGTATTGCGTATTGCGTGAAGAAAATCAGAAGTCAGGAGTAGGGGCACCATGCCTGTCTGCGTGCGTACACGCACAGGTAGACATCTTACCCTCGGTAAATTGGCAAATTGGTAAATCGGTAAATTGGTGAATTGGTAAATTGGTCAATCGGAGAATTGATTAAATGGATATTAAATCGAAGATAAGTAAGTTACCTGATACGAGTGGAGTTTATTTTTTTAAAAATAATACTGGAAAAGTAATCTATGTAGGAAAAGCTAATTCCTTAAAAAGTAGAATTTCCTCATATTTTAGTGATTCTTCTCAACATTCCCTAAAAATAAAAAAAATGATTAAAGAAATAGAAGAGATAGAATATATGCTTACTTCTTCCGAAATGGAAGCACTTATCTTGGAAAGCAAAATGATTAAAAATAACCATCCTTATTATAACACTCAATCGAAAGATGATAAAAGTTTTCCCTATATTAAAATAACTTCAGGGAGAGATTTTCCGCAAATATTTTTTTACAGAAAGTTAAATAAGAAAGCAAGAGAAGATAAGGCTTTATATTTTGGTCCTTTTGTAGATGCAGATGCTACCCGAACCGTAATTAAATTATTAAGGCAAATATTTAAAATTAGAGGATGTAGAAAAAAGGATTTAAAAAAAACTGATCTCTGCTTGGATTATCAAATAGGGTTATGTTCAGCACCTTGTGCAAATATGATTAGTAAAATAGATTATCAAAAAAAAGTAAAAGAAATATGCTTATTTTTAAACGGGAAACATAAAAAATTACTTAATAAACTTTATCGAGAAATGAAAGAATCCTCCCATAATTTATATTATGAAAAAGCTGCCAAGATAAGAGATAAAATAAGATCCATTGAAGAAATTTTGAAAGGTCAAAAAATAAATTTAGATAATAAAAATAATAAAAATGGATATTTATTAAAAAAAATAGAAGAGGTAGAAGAAAATGAAATTAAAAAAGCTGAGCAAGCAATTATTGAATTAAAGGATAAATTGAGATTGGAAAAACTACCCGAAAGAATCGAAGCCTTTGATATCTCCAATATTCAGGGTGAATTTTCTGTTGGTTCCCTGGTTGTTTTTGAGAAAGGAAGACCAAATAAGAAAGATTACCGAAGATTTAAAATAAAAAGAGTTAAAAAAATTGATGATTATGCTATGTTACAAGAAGTGACAGAAAGAAGATATAGCAGGTTATTGTCTGAAAATAAAAGATTACCTGATTTAGTTCTTGTTGACGGAGGAAGAGGTCAACTTATTGCAGTAAAAAGGATATTAAACAAACTAAACTTGAAATTACCGCTAATAAGTATAGCCAAAAAGGAGGAGGAGATATTTAAATCAGAAGATAATAAACCCATAATTTTGCCTTCTAATTCAGAAACGCTTTTCTTATTACAAAGAATAAGGGATGAGGCTCATCGATTTGCAGTAACTTATCATAGGAATATTAGAACTAAGGAATTACGTAATTCAAAATTAGATTTTATTCCCGGGATTGGAATTAAGCGAAAAAAATTATTATTAAAACATTTTAAGAGCATAAAAGATATTCAGAATGCTTCCATAGTTGAGATAAGTAAAATACCAGGATTTGGAAAAAAGATGGCAGAAAAAATTAAAACGGTATTAGTAAAAAAACGGGTCGGATAAATCCGACCCCTACACTAACGACTAACGACTATTCGCTATTGACCAATAACTAATTTATTTGTAAAATATAAAAGGAAATGTATATAATAAATAAAATGAATTTTCTAAAAGTAAAGAACTTAATATTTTCTCATATTTTTTATAAACTATAATTGGTAAATTGGAGAATTGGTAAATCGGTCAATCGGTGAATCGGTCAATTGGTGAATTGGTCAATTGGTAAATCGGTAAATTGGAGATTAATAGGTTATGAAGCATAAGTCAGTTGCTGATGTTGCTTATGAGATATTAACTAAACATAAAAAACCTTTGCATTTTCGTGAAATCACTAAAGAATTAATAAAAATAAGACCACTAAATGTTAAAGAGCCGTATTATGCTGTAAATGCCTCTATGAGTGGAGATAAAAGATTTATGCGGTCAAAAAGGGGTGTTTGGGGTTTAGTAAAATGGAAATATAAAGATGCAAATATCAAATATTCTCTTACCAGTTACTGTTTAAAAGATGGCACTATGTTTTTAACTAGTTATATGAGACCATTTTTCCCCCGAGATAAAAATATTATTGAAGCTACTTTTATAGACAAAGAAGGAAACGAAATAGAAGCAACAGTAAACAATGAACTTAATTGTATAATGGGATTAAAAGAATGGTATGAAAAGAAGGAATTAAGGGTAAATGATATTATTTTTATTGGCCTTATTGATTATGATAGAAAAAGATACTTTTTAGTAACAGAAAAGGAGACCCAGGTAGAACCCCAAGATGAATTAGGTGAAAAAATTTTTAAAATATTACAAGAAGCAGGTCATCCTTTAACTTATAAAGAAATTTGTGAAAAAGCATTAGAGGTAGAAGTAAAAAGTGAAAATTTATTTTCTAAATATATAAATAATGTTTTGAAAAAAGATCCCCGATTTATTGAAAAAAAAGAAGAAGTATGGGGGCTTTTTGATTGGCTAAGCGAACTTAAAAAATTGCGGTTAAAACTGATAAATTCTGAAGATAATGAAAATTTTAAACCATTACTTCAAAAAGTATTTAACTTTTTAGGATTTCAAACTTCAGTTATATTAGAAGGAAAGGCATCTTTTATTTTAGTAGAAGCACTGTTAGATTATAAGACCTATAATTTAGTTGTAGATGGGAAAGTATTAGATGAAAAGAGTAAAAAAATACAAAAATATGAATATTGGAGTGAGCTGACTAAAGCAAAAGAAAAAACTAAATCAGATTATTCAGTAATTATTTCTTCAGATTTCGATTATAATATACTAAGTGAAAAAATAGATGAAAATAAAGTTATATTATTTGAATTAAGATGGTTAGATAGTATTATAAAGGAACATAATAAATTACCTTTTTCTTTAACTAATTTAAAATCAATCTTTTTATCACCTAATTCTATCGAGAATAATGTATTTCAATTATTTGAAAAAAGAAAACAAATTTATAATAAAATAAAACTGATTAATATTATTATTACCATATTAAACGAAAATAGCAGTAAAAAACTTTCTCTTAATGTAGAATCTTTGACTAAAATTATTAATCAAAAAAGTAATGAGTATCTAGAATTTGGAAGAGTACAAGAACCTGAAGTGGAAGAAATTACTAAAATGCTCGCTTTAGAACCTTTTAATATACTGCAAAAAACTGAGATGGGAAGTATTATATTAGATTTTAAACCAGAATTAGCTAAAGAAAGATTAAACAAAGTGATTGAGGAAATGTTTTAGTAGTGCGCACTACGAGATAAGGGAGTGAGTTTCATGAAAATAAAATGGTTGGGCCATTCCTCATTTTTAATAGAATCTGAAAGGGGAATTAAAATTATTACTGACCCGTTTGACGAAACTTTAGGTTATAAAATGCCTCGGATTAAAGTAAATATTGTAACTGTAAGCCACGAACACTTTGATCATAATTTTGTAAGAGGGATGAAAGGAAAACCAGTGGTTTTTAAAGGTCTTGTAAAGAGAGAATCACATAAAATGGAATTTAGGGGAATATCGTCTTATCATGATAGTGTTTATGGAGGACAAAGAGGACCTAACACTATATTCGTTATAAAAGCTGATGGATTAAATTTATGCCATTTAGGTGATTTAGGACATATTTTGAGTTCAGATAAATTAACTGAAATAGGTTCAGTAGATATTCTATTTATTCCGGTAGGAGGGTTCTATACTATAGATAGTAATCAAGCTACTCAGATAATTAAAGATATTAAACCCAAGATTGCAATTCCAATGCATTATAAGACCAGGGCAATTAAATTCTCTATAGATCCAGTAGAAATATTTCTTTCTGGTAAGGATAAAGTAAAAAGGTTAGAATCGAGTGAATTCGAAATTAAAAGTGAAACATTGCCTAAAGATACTCATATTTATGTTTTACAATATGAATAGTATCTAACTAGCCAATAAAGGAGATTTATGACCAAATATATTTTTATTACCGGCGGAGTAGTTTCATCTTTAGGTAAAGGTATTTCTGCCTCTTCTATTGGAAGGTTATTGAAAAGTAGAGGTTTAAATATTTCCATTCAAAAGATAGATCCTTATATAAATGTTGATGCTGGAACCATGAATCCTTATCAGCATGGTGAAGTATTTGTTACCGAAGATGGAGCAGAGACAGATTTAGATTTAGGTCATTACGAGAGATTTATTGATACAAATTTATCTAGTTATAATAATGTAACTACCGGAAAAATATATAATTCTGTGATTTCTAAAGAAAGAAGAGGAGATTTCTTAGGAGCTACAGTTCAAGTAATACCTCATATAACTGATGAGATTAAATTTACCATTAAAAATATTACCCAAAAAACTGAAAACCAAATAGATATAGTAATTGTGGAGATTGGAGGAACAGTAGGTGATATTGAAAGCCTTCCTTTTTTAGAAGCTATAAGGCAATTTAGAAATGATATAGGCAAAGAAAATGTTTTATATGTGCATGTTACTTTTGTTCCTTATCTCGAAGCTGCTAAAGAGCTGAAGTCCAAACCCACGCAACATAGTGTAAAAGAGCTTAGAGAGATAGGTATTCAACCAGATATAGTAATCTGTCGTTCTCAATTAAAACTTTCTGAAGAAGTAAAAAATAAAATATCATTATTTTGTGATATTAAGAGAGAAGGGATAATTGAGGCAGTAGACGTTAAATCTATCTATGAAATACCTTTGGTATTTGAAGAACAAGGTTTGGGAGATTTAATTATAAAATTGTTAAATTTAAAATGTCCAGGTTCTGATTTACAAGAGTGGAAAAATATGGTTGATAAGATATATCATCCCAAAAGAGAAGTTAGTATTGGAGTAGTGGGAAAATATATTAGTTTAAAAGATGCTTATATAAGTATTAATGAAGCACTTCTTCATGGTGGAATTGATAATGATTGTAGAGTAAAGATAAAAAGAATTGACTCGGATAAAGTAAAAAAAGATTCTCTAAAAGATTTGTTTAAAGACCTAAACGGAATTTTAATACCCGGAGGCTTTGGAAAGAGAGGAATGGAAGGTAAGATTGAAACGGTAAAATATGCCCGAGAAAATAAAATACCCTTTTTAGGGATTTGTGTAGGTATGCATTGTGCAGTTATAGAATTTGCTCGTAATGTAATTAAATTAGAAAAAGCCAATAGCACAGAATTTGATCCTGAGACTCCGTTCCCCGTTATTGATCTTTTACCAGAACAAAAAAAGGTCATAGTGAAAGGTGGTACTATGCGGTTAGGAGCATATCCTTGTAAATTGGAAAAGAATTCACTTGCCCTTAAATCTTACCAGCAAGAGACAGTTTATGAAAGGCATCGTCATAGGTATGAATTTAATAATTTATATCAAGAAAAATTTTTAGAATATGGAATGAAATTCAGCGGCATAAATCAGGATTTAAATTTAGTAGAAATCATAGAGCTTCCGAACCATCCTTGGTTTATCGGAGTTCAATTCCATCCAGAATTTAAATCAAGACCTAATCGAGCCCACCCTTTATTTAAGGAATTTATAAAGGCGGCGATAGCAAAATCAGTATATAGTATTTAGTATATAGTATCGAGTATTGCGTATTGCGTGAAGAAAACAGAAACCAGAAGAAGTAGGGGCGTATTGCATACGCCCTCATATGCTAAATTAATTGGCCAATTGGTGGATTGGTTAATTGGTAAATTAAAATAATCAATAGATTATTTTCAAAGGTAGGTAAAAAAAAATGTTAAACGCTTTAGTTTTAGCTGGATCGAAGGAAAAGGGTCCCTTAGAAATTGCTGAGAAGGTAGATAATAAAACTTTAATTATGATCAACAATAAGCCGGTTATCGAATATATCATTGATGCGCTAAATGATACAGAAAGTATTGATCAGATTGTAGTGGTAGGTCCCAAAAAAGAACTTTCTCCCTATATAAGTAAAAAAGTCAAAGAAATATTAGATTCTGGAAATTCTATACTTGAAAATATGGAATCTGGATTAAAATATTTTAATTCCCAGGATAATTTATTAATCTTAACCTCTGATATTCCATTAATCACCCCTATGACCATTGAAGAATTGATTAAAAAATGCATTGAAAGAAAAGGTGATATTGGTTATCCTATAATTACTAAGGAAAATATTATAGAAAAGTACCCTGAAACCAAGAGAACTTATGTAAAAATGAAAGAAGGAATATTTTGCGGAGGAAATATTGTATTTTTTAAACCAGAAGTATTTTTTCAAAATAAAGAATTAATTCAAGAATTATTTAATAATAAAAAAGATAACTGGAAAAATGCTAAAATATTAGGTCTTAAGATTATATTAAAATTTTTATTTAAAACTTTAACTTTAGAGGAAGTAGAAAAAAAAGTAACCAAGATGCTTGGTTATAACTCTATTGCAGTTATAATATCCCATCCAGAAATGATGATAGATTTAGATAAGCCAAGTGATTTAGAATTAATTAAAAAATGTTTGGAGAAATAAAAATATTTGTATTTAAAAGAAATTAGTGCTAAACTATCTTTAGCTATAGTATTTGAAAGAATAACTTCTTTATAGCCCTCTTTTAAATGAATTTTCTAAATATTTTAATACTTCATTTAATCTTTATTATATTATTAGAAGATTTAATGGGAAAATATTAAGTAGTATTATAAAATAGAAATGGTCCTATGCATCAGTTATTCATCATAAAATCCATTCAATGGTAGCAATAATTATGATATTTAAATTTAGTTATTTGTATGCATAACTTTAAACAGTATAAAATAAATTATTATGTTCTAAACATAATAAAAGGAGGTTTTGTTTTTTGCTCTTAACAGAATTAAAGGAAAAAAAGATCAGTGATTTATGTAAAATCGCCAAAGAATATAACATTAATAATTTTTCCAGAATAAAAAAAATAGATCTAATCTTTAAAATTTTACAAGCCCAAACCGAGAAAAAAGGTTATATGTTTTCTGAGGGGATTTTAGAAATTATGAATGAGGGATTTGGTTTTTTAAGAACAGGTGGTTATTTACCTAGTGAAAACGACATCTATATTTCCCCTTCTCAAATAAAGAGGTTCAATCTTAGTAATGGAGATTTTGTGTCCGGACAGGTTAGATCTCCCAAAGAAGGAGAAAGATATTATGCTTTATTAAAGGTTGAAGCTGTTAATCATGAAGATCCAGAACTATCTAAAGAGAGAATAGACTTTGAAAATCTTACTCCTCTTTTTCCGGAGAAGATAATTAATTTAGAAAGTAGGTCAGATGAGTTATCCACAAGAATTATTGATTTATTTTCACCAATTGGAAAAGGTCAACGAGGTCTTATAGTATCCCCTCCGAAAGCAGGAAAAACAATTTTATTAGAAAAGATTGCCAATGGAATTACTGCTAATCATCCCGAGATAAATCTTATAATTTTATTAGTTGATGAAAGACCTGAAGAAGTTACTGGGATGCAAAGATCGGTAAATGCAGAAGTGGTAAGCTCTACTTTTGATCAACCTATAAGTAATCATATAAAAGTAGCTGAAATTGTATTAGAAAGAGCAAAGAGATTAGTAGAACAAAAAAAAGATGTAGTAGTACTATTGGATAGTATTACCAGATTAGCCCGAGCTTATAATCAAAATATTCCAACTAGTGGTAAAACTTTGTCTGGAGGATTAGATTCAAGTGCCCTTTATTGGCCAAAAAGATTTTTTGGGGCAGCACGAAATATTGAAGAAGGCGGAAGTTTAACTATACTTGCTACTGCCTTAGTAGAAACGGGAAGTAGAATGGATGAAGTAATATTTGAAGAATTTAAAGGGACCGGGAATATGGAATTAAAATTAGATAGAGAAATTTCTGAAAATAGATTATTCCCAGCAATTGATATAAAAAAATCTGGTACTCGGAGAGAAGAATTATTAATAGTTAAAGAAAAATTACAAAAAATATGGTTATTAAGGAGAGCGCTATCTTCTCAAACTTCTCTCGGTTCAATACAATTAGTACTTAATAAATTAAAAAAGACCAAAAATAATAACGAATTTTTAGATTCTATTAAAGAACAAGATATTTAATCTTACATAATATAGTTATAACCCAAAAAGCCCAAAATATTTTCAATAGATTATAAGCCCTACATTACCATTCCCCGATCAGGTCGAGGACAGGTTTGTTTGCTTTTTGGGGGACAATTATGTTATAATTTTATATATTTTGATGCCATAAAATATTAATAAAAGGAAGTTAGAAGGAGAGAAAAATGAAAAAGGATATACACCCAAAATATGAGAAAGCAATCATAAGTTGTGCCTGTGGTAATAGTTTTGAAACTGGTTCTACTAAAAAGAATATGAAAATAGAAATATGCTCAGCATGTCATCCCTTTTTTACTGGTAAACAAAAAATATTTGATACTACCGGAAGGGTTGAAAAGTTTAATAAAAAATATAATTTAACTAACGAAGAAGATAGTAACAATTAATTAAACTATAATCGTAAATAATTTTAGAAACAGAGCTTTCTTAAGGCTCTGTTTTTTTATGTTGAGTTATCTTGGTAAATAATTATGTGGTAGGGGGGAAAGGGGAATGCAGAAAGGCAAAAATGATGGTTGGATTGAAGTTATTTGTGGAAGTATGTTTAGTGGAAAAAGTGAGGAATTAATAAGAAGAGTCCATAGAGTTCAAATTGCTAAAAAAAAGGTACAGGTATTTAAGCCAACTATTGATACTAGATATTCTATTCAGTATATTTACTCACATAATGGTACTAAAATTGAAGCTATTAATATTTCTAATTCAAAAGAACTCTTAGAAAAAACAGAACCAGATACTGAAGTGGTTGCTATTGATGAAGCTCAATTCTATGATAAAGGGATTGTAACCATTTGTCAAAAACTTGCTGATCAAGGTAGAAGGGTAATGGTGGCTGGTTTAGATCAAGATTTTAGGGGAGAGCCTTTTGGTCCAATACCGGAATTACTTGCCGTAGCAGAATATATAGATAAATTGCAAGCAATATGTATGATTTGTGGTAGCCCAGCTTCCAGAACTCAAAGATTGGTAAACGGTAAGCCTGCGAAATATAGTGATCCAATCATATTAATTGGAGCAAAAGAAACTTATGAAGCAAGATGTCGGAAGTGTCATGTAGTAATCAAAGAGTAATTTCGTATCGCGTATAGGACACAGTAATGAGTAATGTGTAAATATGTAGGGGCTCGATTCCTGTCTGCGTGCGGACACGCACAGGCAGGCATCGAGCCCGTTTCGGGTCGAATAAATTCGACCCCTACATTAAAAGAAATATCTTAATACAAAAAAGTTTTAAGTTTTGAATTATGGTTTTTAGTTTTTCTGCCTGTGCGTCTACCTGCGCCGTTGGCGCGGCAGGCAGGTACTCGCTCAGGCAGGCACGCAGACAGGTCGCTTTACGTTTTTAGTTAAAGGAAGTTTATTCTATGAAACTTAAATTAATAAATTATACTAAGAATCCTGAAAAAATTGTAGCTCAGTCAGCAAGATTATGCTATTCTAATTTAGGTATTGAAGATTTAAAAAAAAGCCTTACTAATGAATCGATAACGAAATTAATTAAAAAAATAATGAGATTAGGACATTATTCGGTTTTAGAACATATTACTTTTACTTTTGCTATTGAGGGAATATCAAGAGTAACTTCTCATCAGTTAGTAAGACATCGAATTGCCTCTTTTTCTCAACAAAGTCAAAGATATGTTAAAATAAGTAAGAAAGATTTTCCTTATATTATTCCAAAATCAATTGCCAAAGATGATAAATTGCGTAAAATATTTATTGATACTATAAAAGGATTAGATAAGATTTATCACCAATTTTTAGATGATAATATTGCGGCAGAAGATGCCAGATATATTTTACCACAGGCAGTGGTAACTAAAATAATAATAACTGCTAATGCTCGAGAATTATTACATATTTTTAAATTAAGATGTTGCAATAGAGCCCAATGGGAGATTAGAGAAGTAGCAAAAACTATGTTAAAAGAAGTTAAAGATATTGCGCCAACTATATTTGAGAATGCTGGTCCACCTTGTATCTTAGGACCTTGTCCAGAAGGTGAATTGACCTGTGGTAAACCATGGTCTAAAAAATATATAAAAGGAGAAAATTAATAATAATGAAAAATGATAATTCTAACTACGGAGGCCAAGCAGTAATAGAAGGAGTAATGATGAGAGCTCCTTTTAAATATGCTATTGCTGTTCGTAAGCCAGATAATGAAATAATTTTAAAAACAGGTAAATTAAGGTCATTATCTAATAAATTAAAATTTTTAAAATGGCCTATTTTTAGGGGAATAGTTAATTTAATTGAATCTTTAACTCTTGGTCTAAAAGCGTTAACTTATTCAGCAGAACAGGCAACTGGAGAAGAAGATAAGATAAATAATGTAGAAATGTTTTTTACTATTTTAATTGCTTTGGTATTATTTATACTTATCTTTGTAGCTATTCCTACTGCCATAGCCCGATATTTAGATAAGTATCTCTCCAGTATAATTGTATATAATTTATTTGAAGGAACATTAAGGATAGGAATATTTTTATTTTATTTATATTTTATATCAAAAATAAAAGATATAAAAAGAGTATTTGAATACCATGGAGCAGAACATAAGGTAATCTATACTTACGAAGCTGGAGAAGAACTTAATGTAGATAATGTAAAAAAATATAGTACTTTACATCCTCGATGTGGAACGAGTTTTATCTTTATTGTCTTAATATTAAGTATTTTAGTATTCTCTTTACTGGGAAAACAAACCTTACTTTTACGGATAGCTTATCGGGTAGCCATAATTCCTTTAATAGCCGGGTTGTCTTATGAAATATTAAAATTATCGGCTAAAAATATGGATAAAGTCTTTATAAAATGGGTAATTATGCCTGGATTATGGTTCCAAAAACTTACCACTAAAGAACCTGATGCAGCTCAGATTGAAGTTGCCATAAAAGCATTAAAAGGTGTTTTGCCTGAACCGGATCAAAATATAAAATCCGAAGTGGAAAATAATGTTTAAAAAGTTAGAAGAATTAGAAAAAAAATATTTAGAATTGAATAAAACTCTTTCTGACCCTAAAATTATTTCTAATCAATCTAAATTTCAGGAATTTGCTAAGATGCATTCTGATATTTCTAAAGTAGTTTTGAAATATATAGAATATAAAAATGTAGCTAAAGAAATTGAAGAAAATTTAAAAATGCTTACCGAAGAGAAAGATGTGGAATTTAAAAAATTAATCAATGAAGAATTAGAAAGATTAGAAGAAAAGAAAGAAAATTTAAAGACAAAATTACAAGAACTAATGTTTCCAAAAGACCCTTATGATAAAAAAGATATAATAGTAGAAATAAGGGCAGGTGCCGGTGGAGATGAAGCAGCTCTTTTTGTGGGGGATCTTTTTAGGATGTACACTCATTTTGCAGAGAATAATAGGTGGAAAATCGAAGTAATGAGTTCTAATTCTACCGGAATTGGTGGATTTAAAGAGATAATATTCAATGTAGCGGGAAAAGAAGTATATGGAAAGTTAAAATACGAGAGTGGAGTACATCGTGTCCAACGTATCCCTATAACTGAGTCAAACGGAAGAATTCATACTTCTACTGTTACAGTAGCCATACTTCCTGAGGCAGAAGAGGTTGAAGTTAATATTAATCCCAATGATTTAAGAATTGATACCTTCCATTCTACCGGACATGGAGGACAAAGTGTTAATACTACGGATTCAGCGATAAGGGTTACTCATCTTCCCTCTGGATTGGTAGTCTCCTGTCAGGATGAGAAATCTCAATTTAAGAATAAAGCGAAGGCATTAATGGTATTAAGAGCCAGGCTTTTAGATAAAATAGAAAGAGAAAAGCATAATGAGATGGCTCAGAAAAGAAAAAGCCAAATTGGCACCGGTGATAGAAGTGAGAGAATTAGAACTTATAATTTTCCTCAAAATAGAATTACCGATCATCGCATTGGCCTAACTTTACATAATTTAGAAGAAGTTTTAGATGGAAATTTAAATGATTTAATAATTATTCTCTCCGAGAAATTAAAAAAGAGTAGTGAAATTTAAAATAATGTGGTTAATCGAGAATAAATTTAAAACTGTAGGACAAGCCTTAAAAGATATTAGCAAAATATTTAAAAATAAGGGAGTAATTAATCCAGAAAGAGAAGTAGAAATTTTACTAAGTTATTTGCTGGAAATGAATAGGAGTGAAATATATTTAAATTCTGATAAGTTATTAAAGAATGAAGAAAAAATGAAGTTGGAAAAGATGATCCAGGAAAGAATAAAAAAGATTCCTCTCCAATATATTACTAAATATCAAGAATTTATGGGGATGGATTTTTTGGTAGAAAAAGGGGTTTTTATTCCCCGACCAGAGACAGAGATTTTAGTAGAAGAAGTGATCAAAAAATTAAAAAACAAAAAATGTCCTTACTATTTAAAGGTAGCAGATTTAGGAACTGGTTCAGGAATAATTGCCATAAGTATGGCTAAATTTATAGCAGATATTATTATTTATGCTAGTGATAGATCTAAAAAATCCTTAAAAATAGCCCTTAAAAATGCTCAAAAACATAAATGTGCAAAAAAAATAATATTTTTACCTGGAAATCTATTTGAAGCTTATCAGAACAAAATAGAGGAATACAGTTTAGAGGCAATTGTTTCGAATCCTCCTTATATAAATTCAAATGATTTAAAATTATTACCTGAAGAAATAAAAGATAATGAACCCAAGATTGCTTTAGATGGTGGAGTAGATGGCTTATATTATTATCGTAAAATTATTAAAGAGAGCCCTCATTTTTTAAAAAGAGATGGTTTTATAGCTTTGGAAGTTGGGATGGGCCAAGCAAAAATAATAAAAGAGTTAATTTTAAAAGAAGATAATTATAGACCAAATGTTGAAATTTTTAAAGATTATTCTGGAATAGAGCGAGTAGTAATAGCGTTCCGTAAATAAAATTCGTATCTCGTATCTCGCTAAAAATTAGTTACTTAGTTAGCTAGTTATCTGGTTAGATGGTTAAGGAAATAGAAGGAAGAAAACAGAAACCTAAAACCAGAAGGTAGATAACAGAAGACAGAAGTAAGAATTCAGAAGGCAGAAGAGTAGGACAGGCGTCTCGCCTGTCTATTGTGTGAGGTAGGGGTTTGATTCCTGTCTGCGTGCGAACACGCACAGGCAGGTATCAAACCCGAAAGAAAATACCCATTTTACGGGGCGGGGCGGATGAATCCGCCCCCTACATTTAAAACAATATTTTATATAAAGAATTTCAGGTACTCGCACAGGCAGGCACGCAGACAGGCATCGTGCCCCTACATTACCATTCCCCGATCAGGTCGAGGGCAGGTTTGTTTGCTTTTTGGGTTACAATCATAGTATATAGTAATGGGGGCATATGAGCTAATAGTTATATAGTATATAGTAAAGAAGACAGAAGACAGAATATAGAGGATAGTTTTAAAATGATCAAAACCATCTTATTTGTCTGTACCGGTAATACCTGTCGAAGCGCTATGGCAGAAGGTATATTTAAAAAAATGTTAAGTGAGAGAAAAGAAGATAATAAAAGGTTTAATATTCTATCTGCGGGAATTTCTGTTATTTCGGGAATGAGTCCTACTCCGGAAGCAATTTCAGTGATGTTTGAACAAGGAATAGATATTTCCCAACATAAAGCCTTACCCTTACAGGAAGATTTAGTTAAAAAAGCAGATTTAATTTTGGTTATGTCCAATAAACATCAAGATTATATTCAGATAAAATTTCCTTTTGCTCAAAATAAAGTTTTTCTAATAAAAAAATATGCACTAAAAAGTGGACTTAAAAATATTCAGAATAATATTAAAAATTATGAAATAGTTGATCCCATTGGCAAACCGCTTGATTTTTATAAAACTATAGCTGAAGAGTTAAAAGAGAATTTAAAAAAGATAATAGATAGAATTATCGAATAGCACAATAGATACTGGTGGTGAAATATAAGATGAAAATAGCTTTAGGAAGTGATCATGGAGGTTATCAGTTAAAAGAGAATTTAAAAAAATATTTAAAAGAACTAAAGGTAGAATACCAAGATTTTGGTTGTAATAGTGAAAATCCTGTAGATTATCCGGATGTAGGTTTTAAGATTGCTATAGAAGTAAAAAATAAAAACTATGATAAAGGAATATTAATTTGTGGTACAGGGGTTGGAATGTCTATAGTTGCTAATAAAATTAAGGGTATCAGAGCATCACTCTGTCACGATGTATTTTCTGCCCGCTATGCTAGAGAACATAATGATGCAAACATTTTAACCTTAGGTGGTAGAGTTATTGGCTCAGGATTAGCCAAAGAAATTGTAAAAGTTTGGCTAAATACTGATTTTAGCGGGGAAGAAAGACATCTTAAACGCCTGAATAAAATAAAACAAGAAGAAGATAAAATTTATAAATAAAATTCAGAAGACAGAAGGCAGAAGACAGAAGACAGAAGAAAATAATAGGTAGGGGCAGACCTTGTGTCTGTCCATAATGAAGAATGGGTAGGGGTTTGATTCATCAAACCCGAAAGACAATACCCATTTTACGGGGCGGGGCGGATGAATCCGCCCCCTACATTAAAAATAATTTTTTTTAGTCTTCTGTCTTCCTGTGTTCTGTACATGCTGTTACTATTCTGTTTCACTCGATACTCGATACTCGATACGAGACATATAAGGGGGAAGGGTAATTGTCTGAAGTAATTATATTAGATCACCCTTTAATACAACAAAAATTAACTTTTAAAGGAGATCTTAATTTATGAACCGTCCTTCGTGGGATGAATATTTTATGGAGATAACTGAATTAGTATCAAAACGTTCTACCTGTTTAAGAAGAAAAGTAGGAGCAATAATTGTACAAGATAAGCGCATACTTACTACCGGATATAATGGTGCTCCCAAGGGATTGCCTCATTGTTTAGAAATAGGATGTTTAAGAGAAGAGAAAGAAGTTGCTTCCGGAGAAAGGCAGGAATTATGTAGGGGATTACATGCTGAACAGAATGCTATTGTGCAGGCTGCATCATATGGTATTAGTATTAAAGGAAGTATATTATATTGCACAACTCAGCCATGTGTTACTTGCGCTAAGATGATTATAAATGCCGGAATAAAAAGAATCATTTACCAAGAAAAATATCCTGATGAATTAGCTCGAAAGTTGTTTAAAGAAGCAGGAGTAATTGAAATTTACTATGAATAAAATAAACCTTACTTTGATTTTTGGAACTCGTCCTGAAACCATAAAGATGTTCCCCCTAATATCCGAAATAAAAAAATATCCTCATCTTATAGATTTCAAAATTGTAGTTACCGGTCAACATCGTGAAATGTTAGATCAAATGTTAGAAATTTTTAAGATAATTCCTGACTATGATTTAGATATTATGGAACAAGTTCAATCCTTGTCACAAATTACTAAAAATAGCCTAATCGGCATTGAAAGAATATTAAAAAAAGAAAAACCAAATATGGTTTTAGTACAGGGTGACACTACTACTGCCTTTGCCGGTGCTTTAGCTGCTTTTTATCAAAAAATTAAAATAGGTCATATTGAAGCTGGTCTTAGAACCAATAATAAATATTATCCTTTTCCTGAAGAGATAAATCGTCATTTAACCAGTGTATTGGCTGACCTTCATTTTGCTCCTACTGCACAATCATGCAAAAATTTACTTTCTGAGGGAGTAAAAAGAGAAGATATTTTTATCTGTGGAAATACAGTAATAGATTCTCTATTTTTAATGATTAAAAAGAATCATATCTTTACTGAACCTTTATTACGAGATAAAAAAATATTTGAAAAAAAGATTATTTTGGTAACCGTGCATAGAAGAGAGAATTGGGGGGAACCGTTAAAAAATATTTGTCAAGCTTTAATTAAATTATTAGATGAACATTCTGATTTATTGGTAATTATTCCCCTCCATAAAAATCCTGAAATAAGAAAAACTGTTAACCATATCTTAAAAGATAGAAGAGATATTCTACTCCTTGATACTTTAGATTATGGAGATATGATTAATTTAATGTCTAAGATATATATTATCCTAACTGATTCAGGGGGAATACAAGAAGAAGCACCTTCTCTCGGAAAGCCAATATTTGTTTTACGGGATGAGACAGAAAGACCAGAAGCAGTTGAAGCAGGTGTAGTAAAATTGATAGGAACTAATCAAGAAAGAATTGTTAGTGAGGTTAATATAATATTAACCAATAAAGATAAATATATGGAAATGGCTAAGCGTATTAATCCATATGGTGATGGAAAAGCTTCGAAAAGAATTATTGAAAAAATATTAGGTTATTTTAATTTAATTGATCAATTCCCAGATGAATTTCAAGCAAGATAATTATCGTTGATGCGGGAATGACATAATATGAGCTATACCTGTTTTATTCTGGCTACTGGATTCTTGCTTCTGACTTCTTTTTTTTACGATATACTATATACTAAATTATGTTATAATATTTCAGTTAATAATATTATAGTGAGGACTACTAATTTGATCTTCAACTAACTAATGAACTAGCTAACCAGCTAACCAAGTAACTATTTAAGGGTGTGATAAATTTATGTTTCCTCTTTGGGACGATCAACCAACTAAAAAATTTCCCTTAATAACGGTGGCGATAATTGTATTAAATACAATAGTATATTTATATGAAGCATCTTTAGGTGAAAAATTTACTCAGTTTATCTATGCCATGGGATTAATACCTTTTGAAATTACTCATCATACCGATCTATTACCTACCAGCCCTTCAATTATATATCTAACCATATTTACTTCGATGTTTATGCACGGTAGTATTATTCATCTTTTGGGAAATATGTTATTTTTATGGATATTTGGAAATAATGTAGAAGAATATTTAGGTAGAGTAAATTTTATAATCTTTTATCTTGTTTGTGGAATATCTGCTGCCTTTACTCAGATATTTTTTAATCCTAATTCTACTATGCCTATGGTGGGAGCTAGTGGAGCAATAGCTGGAGTGTTGGGAGCATATTTATTGCTTTATCCTAGAGCAAGGGTAACTACAGTGATTATTTTTGGTTTTTTTATAAGATTGATTAAAATTCCAGCGGTAGTAGTATTAAGTTTTTGGATAATATATCAATTTTTATATGGTATCTCTTCTTTGGCAGTTAAAACAGGAGAAAGTGGAGTAGCCTGGTTTGCCCATATTGGTGGTTTTATTGGTGGGATTATATTAATTAAATTGTTCAAATTGTTTATAAAATAGTATCGAGTATATAGTATCGAGTATATAATGAAGAAAATAAAAGAGAGAAAAGTAGGGGTTTGATTTATCAAACCTGTAAAAAATCCGGGCGATGGTTTCGTTAGTGTAAACTTTAGTGGAGTAGTTCTTTTTCTTAACTCGATACTCGATACTGTATGTCAAGATTGATTAATTAAAATAATTAAGCTATAATTTTAAAATATTAAAGAAAATTTAATTAATGCTACCAGAGATGAAGTATGGTTTGCAGAAACTACCTATCCTAAAATTATTAATCTAATTGGAGCAGGTGATGCTTTAGTTGCTGGGTTAGCGATTGCTTTGACTGAAGATAAAAAAACCTTAACTGATAGATCAAGTAAAATTGAAGAGGTATATGAGGTATATAATGAAGAAGGGGCTATTTATAACTTTTGAAGGACTTGAAGGCTGTGGAAAAACTACTCAAGCAAAGATGCTTTATAATTTTTTAATTGAACAAGGATGTCCTTCTGTTTATACCAAAGAACCAGGAGGAACAAAAATTGGACAAAAAGTACGCAGAATACTTCTTGACCAAAAAAATGATGGTATGGATTATAAAACTGAAATGCTATTATTTTTAGCTTCTCGGGCAGAAAATGTTAGATTAGTAATTTTACCAGCCTTAGAAAAGGAAAAAATAGTCATTTCTGATCGTTTTTATGATTCTACCACTGCTTATCAGGGTTATGGAAGAGGTATAGATTTAAAAACTATTAGGTATCTAAATAATTTTGTGGTAGGAAAAGCCATTCCTGACTTAACATTTTTTTTAGATATTGAACCTTACGAAGGATTAAGAAGATCAACTTCTTTCGGTAATTCCCGGGAAATACGATTTGAAGAAGAATTTATAAATAAAAAAATTATTGAAGGTAAGTTATTTTTAGAAAGAGTTAGGGATGGTTATTATCATTTATTTCGGGAAGAGGCAGAAAGAATTAAAATAATTGATGCTAATAGAAGTAAAGAAGAAATATATAATGAGATAGTTGAAATTGTGAAAAGAAAGATAGCGGATAGCACAAATAGTATATAGTATGTAGTAGGGGCGTATTGCATACGCCCTGATAGTTCTCAATACTCAATACTGGATACTAAAATATTATCCTAAACGCTAAATGCTTTACGCTTACAAAGTAAAGGAGAGGTTATGTCTTTTAAAGATATAGTAGGACAAGAAAAAGCAATAAAAATATTAAAAAAATCTGTTCAAGAAAATAGAATTTCATCATCTTATATTTTTGTTGGGAATAAAGGAGTAGGGAAAAAAATAACGGCGCTAGAGTTTTATAAAGCAATGAATTGTTTGAATATTAATAAAAATAATGAAGCTTGCGATAATTGTGAAGTGTGCAGTAAGATTAATAGACAATGTTGTCCAGATTTAAAAATAATTAAACCAATTAAAGATTTAATCAAGATTGAGCAAATAAGAGAATTACGTAAAGATATTGAAATCAAGCCATTTGAAAATAAAAAAGAAATATATATTATAGATCAAGCAGATCAGATGACCCTTGAGGCATCAAATTGTTTATTAAAAACCATAGAAGAACCTCCTGATTATGTAGTGATAATTTTAATTTGTTTAAAGTTAGATCCACTTTTACTAACTATAATATCACGTTGCCAAATAATAAATTTTAGATTAATATCTTCCTTACAAATAAAAAAGTTATTATTAAATAAAATAAATAATTTAAAAGAAGAAAGAGCTGAATTAATTTCTAAATTAGCTCAGGGAAGTATTGGAAAATCTTTTAGTTTATTATCCGATAAGGAATATTTTAATCAAAGAGAAAAATTATTAGAACACTTAGCTACCATATTCCCTGGAAAATATGACCCTCATATTTTTATAAATATTGAAAAGATGATAACAGAAATAGATAGAATGGAAGAAACATTAGAAATAATAATATCCTGGTATCGTGATATTTTAATGATTAAAAAGTTAGGAACTCAAAAAAATATTATAAATTCTGATAAGTTAGAAGTAATTAGCGAAATATCCCGAAATTATCCCCTAAAAATTCTGATGGATATCTTAGATTATTCAGAACAGATTCAAGAGTATTTGAAAAAAAATGTAAATAAACATCTTGTTTTAGAAAGATTATATTTAAAGATGGTAGGTCTAGAATATTGCCTAAAGTAACCGGTTTAAAGTTTACCAAAACAAATTATATCTATTATTTTAAAATCAATGATAGTATTAAATTAAAGAAAGGGGATATTTGTTTAGTAAAGACCTCTATAGGTTTAGATTTAGGTGAAGTAGTAATTCCCTATAAATATATAAAAGATAGTGAAATAGATACTCCCCTTAAAAGTATACTTCGAAAAACGAATAATGAGGATTTAAAAAAATGGGAAATAATTAAGCAGGAGGAAAGTAAGGCATTAAATATCTGTAAAGAGAAGGCTAAAAAATATAGTATGCCTATGAAATTAATTTACGTAAAATATTTATTCGATAAAAGCAGGATAATTTTCTATTTTATCTCTGATCAGCGGATAGATTTTAGGGAATTGGTTAAAGATTTAGCTAAAATATTTAAAACTAAAATTGAGCTAAGGCAAGTTGGGGTAAGGGATGGAACGAAATTGATCGGGGGAATGGGGATATGTGGACGAGAAATATGTTGCGCCTCTTTTATAAAAAATTTTGCACCCATTCATATCAATATGGCTAAAGTACAAAGAATTGCTTTAAATCAATCTAAAGTATCAGGAATTTGTGGTAGATTAATGTGTTGTTTATCTTACGAATCTGAATTTTATAAGGAAGCTTTAAAAAAATATCCAGAATTAGGAGAAAATATAAAAACAGAAAAAGGTACTGGAAGGGTAATAGAGATAAATATACTTAAAAAATATATTACAGTTGAATTAGAGGATGAAAGTGATGTGAAAAAAAGAATAAAAATATCTGAAGAAGAATTAGAAAAAATTAATATTATGGTTGTCCCCCAAAAAGTAAACAAAATGGTAAGGTAGGGGTCGGATTTATCCGACCCGCTTATTTACGGGTTCGATAAATCGAACCCCTACAACATAATTATAACCAAAAAATCATAATTTACTATAAAATTATCTACAACGCACCATCTGTATGATCTGTTGAAAATATTTTTGGCTTTTTGGGAAATAACCATTTTATATTTTAAATAATAAAAATATGATTAAGATTAAAAATGATGAAAAAATAGAAGATTTGGAAGAGAACAGGTTAAGAATTATCCAGGCAAAAAATTCATATCGTTTTTCAGTAGATTCTATTTTATTAACCAAATTTATTAAAATTAAAGACTACGAAAATATTATCGATTTAGGCACTGGTTCAGGAATAATTCCTTTACTTTTATTTGGCCAAAGAAAAGGATTATCTATTTATGGAATTGAGATACAAAAAAAATTAGCGGATATGGCCAGAAGAAGTGTAGAATTAAATAAATTACAAGATAGTATCACTATAATTCAAGAAGATTTTAAAAATATTAAAAAATTCTTTAAAAATGGTCAATTTGATGTAGTAGTAAGTAATCCTCCCTATATTTCAATGGGACAGGGAAAGATTAATCCTTTAAGTAGTAAAGCTATTGCGCGTCATGAAGTAAAAAGTAATTTAGAGGATTTAATTTCCATAAGTAACTATTTATTAAAAAATAAAGGAAGAATTTATTTAATTTATAAGAGCAATAAATTGATAAAATTAATAGTTATATTAAAAAAATATGGTATTGAATCAAAAGTGGTTAAATTTATTCATTTTAAACCAGGAGAAAATGCAAATCTGGTATTATTAGAAGGAATAAAGGGAGGGAAAGAGGAATTAAAGGTTGAAGATCCTATATTTCTTAATATTAATCAAAAAATTGGAGATAAATAAACAATTTGATTAGAAACAATTCCGAAGGAATTTTATACATTTGCGGAACACCTATTGGAAATTTAGAAGATATTACCTTAAGGGCTTTAAAGATTTTAAATAAAGTAAATTTAATTGCAGCTGAAGACACCAGGCATACTAAAAAATTATTAAATTACTATCAGATAAAGACACCAATTTCAAGTTATTATGAATATAATAAATTTAAAAAAGCTCCTTATTTAATAGAAAGAATAAAAAGCGGTCAGGAAATTGCTCTGGTTTCTGATGCTGGTATGCCAGGAATTGCCGATCCAGGATATGTATTGATAAATTTAGCTTTAAAAAATAATCTTAAAATAATTCCCATTCCTGGTGTTTCAGCTTTGGTAACTGCTTTAGCAATATCAGGATTACCTATCGGTAAGTTTGTTTTTGAAGGTTTTTTGCCTCGCAAAATTAAGGAGAGAAAGAAATATTTTAAGAGCATAGAAAATGAAGAAAGAACTATTGTTTTTTACGAGACTCCTCATCGGCTTAAGAGAGCTTTAAAAGATATGTTTGATCTATGGGGAGATAGAAAAATTATAATAGCTCGGGAATTGACTAAGAAGTTTGAAGAGATAATTAGAGGGAAACTAAGTGAGGCAATAAGTGAAATTGATATTAGAGAGATAAAAGGTGAAATTACTTTAGTTGTTCAAGGAGGAATTAGAAAAAAAGAAAACCATAAGGTAGATTTTTTAAAAAATGAATCTGTAATTGAAAAGTATCTGAAAAAATTAACCAACCAGGGTTATTCCAATAAAGATATAATAAAAATTGCTCAAGAAAAATTAAATCTTTCTAAAAATATAATTTATAAAAAATTATTAGAAATGAAGAACTAGCGTAGAGCGTGTAGCGTATAGTAATTTTGTATCGCGTAAAACAGAATAACTAAAATCGCAAAGTTCAAAGAAACCAAATGTAGGGGTTTGATTTATCAAAATGTAGGGGTTTGATTTATCAAACCCGCCAGAAAAATTTTCAAAATACACGGGTCGAATAAATTCGACCCCCTACGCTAAGAATTATACACTAACATTCGCAATACGATATACGAATTACGAATCAAAAAGGAAGAAGATTATGAAAGAAAACAATAAATCTAAAAAAACATTTTATATAACTACACCTATCTATTATGTGAATGATGTACCGCATATTGGACATGCTTATACTACTATAGCTGCAGATGTTATAGCTCGATACAAAAGACTATCTGGCTACGAGGTTCTTTTTTCTACCGGAACAGACGAACATGGTCAAAAGATTGTTAGCTCAGCAGAAAAAGCAAATTTAACCCCTCTGGAACTAGTAGATAAAGTAGTATTAAAATTCAAAAATCTTTGGCCTTTATTAAATATTAAATATGATGAGTTTATACGCACCACTGAAGAGAGACATATTAAAGTAGTGCAGGAAATATTCAATAAATTATACCAAAAGGGTGATATTTATAAAGGTGAATATGAAGGTTGGTATTGTGTTCCTTGTGAAACATTTTGGACCGAAACACAGTTGACAGATAAAACTTGTCCTACTTGTGGAAGAAAAATTGAAAAAATAAAAGAAGAAAGTTATTTCTTTAAAATATCAAAATATCAGGATCAATTATTATCTTATATTGAAAAACACCCTCAATGTATTCAGCCAGAAGTAAGAAAAAACGAAACTATAAGTTTTATTAAAAGCGGTCTTAAGGACCAAAGCGTGACTAGAACAAAAAAGAGCTTGAAATGGGGTATCAATGTTCCTTTTGATGATAATCATGTGATCTATGTATGGTATGATGCTTTATTGAATTATATTACAGTAGCCGGATATAATACAGATAAAGAAAAATTTGAAAAATATTGGCCTTCAGCTATTCACCTGGTAGGGAAAGATATATTAAGATTTCACACTGTTATCTGGTTCACTATGTTAATGGCAGCAGGAATTGAGCCACCCCAAATGGTTTTTGCTCATGGTTGGTGGACTATAGAAGGGGAAAAGATGTCTAAATCCAAAGGTAATGTAGTTGATCCTTATGAGATGATAGAAGAATATGGTGCTGATGCATTCAGATATTTTTTAATGAGAGAGGTTTCTTTTGGACAGGACGGTAATTTTTCTAAGGATTTATTAATTAAAAGAGTAAATTATGACTTAGCCAATGATTTAGGAAATTTAGTAAGTAGAACTATAGCTATGATTAAACAATTTTTCAATAATAAAATCCCTGAGGCAGTAACTAAAAAAGAAGTATACGATATAGAATTAGAAGAGTTAGCTTTAAAAACTATAAAAGAATACAATACCCAAATGAATAATTTATCCATTAACCTGGCTTTAGAGACTATCTGGCAATTTATTAGAAGAACCAATAAATATATCGATCAAACAGCACCCTGGGTATTGGGGCGTGAAAATTCACCAAAAGGAAGATTATCTAATATTTTATACAATGTAGCAGAATCCATACGGCTAATCACCATATTAATTTATCCCTTTATGCCAGGAAAAGCAAAAGAAGTGTGGGAGCAATTAGGTATGGAAACAGATTTAGATAAATTAAGAATAGACCGAGATGCTCATTGGGGAAAATTAAAGCCAGGTATTTTAGTTAAACCTGGAGAAGTGATATTTCCTAGAATTGACCTTAAGGAGAAAGAAAAAGAAGAGGTAAAAGAAAATATAGTTAATCTTATATCTTATGATGAATTTAAAAAAATTGATTTGAGAGTAGGAAAGGTTGTTTCTGCTGAAGAAGTAAGCGGAACAGATAGATTACTTAAATTGAAAATAAATTTGGGCAAGGAGATAAGGACTATTGTTGCTGGAATAAGAAAATATTATTCCGTGGAGAAAATTTTAGGGAAAAAGATAATAATAGTGTGTAATTTACAACCTATAAAGCTTAAAGGAATAGAATCTCAAGGTATGCTTTTGGCTGCGGTTGATAATAATGGCTTAGCTTTATTAACCGTGGACAAAGAAATTGCTGAAGGTAGTAAAGTTCAATAAATAATGACTAAAAAGTGAGCTCTCTTAAAAATAAAATTACCAGGAGGTATAAATATGGCTAAGGTAAACCTCGAAGGAGAACAAATAAATAGGTCAAATTCATTTAGAGAAAAAATTAACAAAAATTTTGGGTTAATATTTATAATTTTTATGTGTGTCATAGTTAGCTTATTTGTTACCTTACAAATAAAAGTTGATAACTTAAATATACAAACAGAAAAAAATATTGAAAATATTAATCTAAGGAATGAGAAAATAATTGGCAAAATAGAAGATTTATCTAACGAAATAAATCGGTATAGTCAGGTAAAAATAGATAAAGAACAGTTTACTGAAATTTATATGCAATTACAAGAATTAACTGGAATGATTTCTAAGGAGGTTAAAAGAGAATTTTATATTACTAAAATAGTTAATAACATATCTTTGTATAACAATACATTAGATAGTAAATTTATATATGAGATTTCTAAAACTATTTATGAAGAATCTATAAAATACAATTTTAACCCTTTATTAATAACAGCTTTAATAAAAGTAGAAAGCAATTTCGAACCTAAAACTATTTCGGATTCTTATGCTTATGGATTGTGCCAAGTAAGAAGATTTATAGCTCCAGAATTAGCAGAAAATATTGGTATAAAATGGGATGGAGCAGAAAAAACATTATTTGATCCTATCAATAATATTAAAATTGGGGTATATTATTTATCTATTTTGAATAGGGATTTTAATGACCTTAAAACTGCTATTATAGCTTACAACCAGGGACCCTATAAAGTACAAGAACAATCAACTAATAATCAAGAGTTAAATCAGGAGTATATTAACAAAGTATTAGATTATTATGCCGAATTAAGAGGTTTTAGTTTTGAAGAAATACAAGATGAAATAATAAAAACTAATGTAAAGTAATTATTTTTGTTATTTTTTTAAAAATAATAAATAAAAAACTATAGTAATAATTAAATTATATTGGTATAATCAATTAAAATAGAATATTGAATATTTAACTTTTTCGGGGCAGGGTAAGGTTAGTTTAAAAATTGACCAATTCCCGATCGGTGGTAAATTCTTAAGAATAAGCCCACGAACCCGGCACTTACTAAGGTGATTGCCAGGTGGATCTGGTGAAAAGCCAGAGCCGACAGTAAAGTCTGGATAGAAGAAGAAGTAATTTATTAAAAAATAAATTATCCCTGAAGAATAAAATATTTTCGGGGATATTTTATTTCGGATGAATCCGACCCCTACATTAAAAGCAATACTTTATACGAAAAAAGTTTTGAGTTTTGAACTAACGATTAACGACTATTCACTATCGACTAATTTATAAACAAAATTAAAAAATTTAGATAGAAGGAGAATCTATATGAAAAGTAAGAAAATTACTAATATTTCTATGTTAATAGCTTTATCTATGATAGCGGGGTATTTTATTCATTTTCCTATTTTACCACAAGCTCCCTTTTTGTTATACGACCCAGGAAATGTATTCCTTTTAATTGGGTCTTTCAAGTTGGGTCCAAAAATTGGGGTATTAATGTGTTTTATAACCGCCCTACTTTTTGCTCTTATTACTGGACAAGGAGGTCCTTATGGTGCTTTGATGAATTTTTTAGCTACTGGAACTTTAATATTTGTATCAGCTCAAATCTATCTTTTAAATCATACTAAAAGAGGAGCAATTTTAGGGATGATCTTGGGTGCCTTAGCTATGACTTTAATAATGATTCCAGCTAATTTAATAATAACTCCTTTCTACTTAGGAGTAGAGAGAGAAATAGTAGTTAAAATGATAATTCCAGCCATTATTCCTTTCAATCTTTTAAAAGGAATAATTAGTGGTTTCTTAACCTTTATTTTGTATAAAAGATTATACCCTTTGATAATTAGCAAATAAATTATATTAATTATTTTTGATAAATTATAAAAATAAATATATAATTAAATCAAATTAAAAAATAAAAACGAAAAACTATAATTTAAAACTCAAAACTTTTTTACATAAGATATTTCTTTTAATGTAGGGGTCGAATTTATTCGACCCGAAACGGGCTCGATGCCTGCCTGTGCGTGTCCGCACGCAGACAGGAATCGAGCCCCTACATATTACACATTACTCATTACTGTGTCCTATACGCAATACGCAATACGATATAAAGAGGGGAAATTTCTATGGAAAATGTGGCAATTTTAATGGCAGGAGGTAGGGGTCAAAGATTTTGGCCTTATAGCCGATTTGATACCCCTAAACAGTTGTTATCTATTACTGGTGGAAATAGTATGATTAGAGAGACGGTTAATAGATTATTACCTCTAATTGATTTGTCTAATGTTTTTATTTCTACTACAGAAGACCTTTTTAATAGCATAAAAGATGCTCTTCCAGAAGTAGATTATTTAAATTATATTCTTGAACCAGTCGGTAGAGATACAGCTGCTTGTATTGGTTTAGCTGCGGTAATTATTGAACACCGCTACAAAGATTCTAATACTACTATGATTATACTTCCTATAGATCATATTATAAAAGAAAGAGAAAAATTTTTAAAAACTATAGAAGAAGGTTGTAAACTTGCCCGGGAGACAGGAAATTTGATTACTATAGGTATTAAACCATTAAGACCAGAAACGGGATATGGTTATATTTGCGTTGGCGAAGAAATTAAGAACCCTAATAACATTACTGCTTGGACAGTGAAAGAATTTACTGAAAAACCGAACCTTGAAACCGCGAAAAAATTCATAAGCGAGGGAAATTATCTTTGGAATAGTGGTATATTTATATGGACTTGCCAGGATATTTTGAAAGCTATTAAAAAAGAGATGCCTAAACTTTACAAAGGATTGATGAGGATAAAGAATAGTTTAGGAACACTAGATAAGAAAGAGGTAGTAAAAGAAGTATTTTATGAATTAGAGAAAATTTCTATAGATTATGCGATTATGGAAAAAGTTTCTAATAGATTAGTGGTAAAAGGAGATTTTAGGTGGGACGATATTGGCTCCTGGACCTCTATGGAGAGAATTTTTTCTCCGGACAAAGATGGCAATGTAATTCAAGGGGGTCATGAAGGAGTAGATACTAAAAGATGCATTGTTATAAATGATGAAGGATTAATAGTTACTATTGGCTTATCTGATTTGGTTATAATATCAAGTGGAGATATAAAAATAATTTATCCCAAAAAACGAGAAGGTGATTTAAAAAAAATTATTAAAAGCATAGCCAATAATGAAAAGTATAAAAAATATTTATAAATAAAAATAAATAAGGACACATTAATTTATTTTAAAATTTGACAATATGTCTTGACTATGGTATTTTAACGAAGAAAAAATAATAAAACCTTATCCAGAGTTGGCGGAGGGACGGACCCTGAGAAGCCCAGCAACCTATAATACCTTAACTGAAAATATTGCGTTATAGTATTATGTTGGTGCTAATTCCCGCGGAATTACAATTCCGAGAGATAAGATGTAAAAATTACCTCTTCGGTATTGAAGAGGTTTTTTAATTAATAATCAAAAAAGGAGATGTTAGATTTGAAGAATAAATACTTATTTACTTCCGAATCAGTTACCGAGGGACATCCAGATAAGATTGCCGATCAAATAGCTGATGCTATACTGGATTCCATCTATGAAAAAGACCCTTATGGAAGAGTGGCAGTAGAAACTTTAGTGGCAACTGGATTAGTAATGGTTGCCGGGCAAATTACCACTTCTTGTTATGTTGATATTCCTAAAATAGTGCGTCAAACCCTCCGTGATATAGGCTACACCAGGGCTAAATATGGGTTTGATGGTGATACTTGTGCAGTATTAACTTCTATTGATGAACAATCTAACGATATAGCCTTAGGAGTAAATAAATCTTTAGAGGTAAAGGAAGAAGAAAAGAAAAAAGTGGATAAAACGAAAAATGACATAGAAAATACTGGGGCGGGAGACCAAGGAATGATGTTTGGTTATGCTTGCAGAGAAACTCCTGAACTGATGCCACTTCCTATAATGTTAGCTCATAAAATAACTTATCGACTGGCAGAAGTAAGAAAAAAGAAGATAATTCCCTACCTCCGGCCTGATGGAAAATCGCAAGTTACCGTGGAGTATGAGAATGGAAATCCCAAAAGAGTTGAAGCGATAGTAGTTGCTGCTCAGCATCATCCTGATATTCCTAGTGAAACTATACAAAAAGATATTATAGAAAAAGTAATTAATTATGTAATACCTGATAAATACCTGGATAAAAATACTAAATATTTTATTAATGCTACTGGAAGATTTGTTATAGGTGGACCTCAAGCAGATACAGGGGTTACTGGAAGAAAAATAATTGTAGATACTTATGGAGGAGTGGGAAGTCATGGAGGAGGATGTTTTTCTGGGAAAGACCCCACCAAAGTAGACAGATCAGGAAGTTATATGGCAAGATATATAGCTAAAAATATTGTAGCTGCTGGATTAGCTGATAAATTTGAAATACAAATTGCCTATGCTATAGGAGTAGCCCATCCGGTATCTATTATGTTAGATGCCTTTGGAACAGAAAAAATTCCTCAATCAAAAATATTAGAATTAATTAAAAAGAATTTTGATTTACGTCCTGAAGCAATAATTAGGCATTTGAAACTTAGAAGGCCTATATTTAGAAAAACTGCGGTTTATGGTCATTTTGGTAGAGAAGATGAAGATTTTACCTGGGAAAAAATCGATAAAGCTGAGATATTAAAAAAGGAAGCCGGATTATAAAGGAGTATTTCATTTTGAAAGCAGATATAATTATTAAGGAAGAAATTAAAAAACAATTAAATAAAAGACCATTATTGCTTGATGGAGCGATGGGAACTATGCTTCAAACTTATGGACTTAAACCAGGCGAGTGCCCTGAAGAATGGAATATTTCTCATCCCCAAGTAATTACAAAAATTCATCAAGAATATATAAATGCTGGAGCCGATATAATTTTAACTAATACTTTTGGCGCTAGTAAAATTAAATTGAGTAATTTTGGTTTGGTAAATGATATGGTAAAAATAAATGAATCAGCCGTAAAAATTGCTAAAGAAGCAATAAATAAAGAAAGAGGTTCAAAAAAAAGAATATTCATTGGTGGCTCGGTGGGACCAACCGGAAAGATTTTAGAACCCTATGGTGATTTAAAAATAAGTGAGGTTTATAAAAACTACCAAGAGCAGGTGGTTATTTTGGAGAAAGTAGGTGTAGATTTAATAATTTTGGAAACATTTTATGATCTTGAGGAGATAAGAGCTGCTCTAAAGGCCACCAAAGAGAATACTAATTTAATGGTCATTGCTTCTCTGACTTTTGACCAAAATTTAAAAACTATTTATGGAGTTAGCCCTGAAAAGGCAGTAACAGTACTTGAAAGTGAAGGAACAGATGGAATAGGGGCAAATTGTGGAACTGGTCCAGAAGTACTATATGAGGTATTAAAGATGATGAAAAAAGTAAGTAAAACTTATTTATTAGTTGAACCAAATGCTGGAATTCCTGAATTCATTGAAGGAAAAATTATCTATCCAGTATCCCCAAAAATAATGGCAGATTATACTGAAAAATTTATTCAATTAGGCGTAAATATGATTGGTGGATGTTGTGGCACCACTCCTTTGCATATTAAAGCTATGTCTGATAAAATAAAAAATAACCTCATGGTAATGTAGGGGCACGATACCTGTCTGCGTGCGCCTGCACAGGCAGGCACGCACAGGTAGACATCGTGCCCAGGCGAATTAAGGGGTTTTCTCCAAGGGGAAGAATTCCCCTTGAATATCTTGCCTAAATTAATAATTAAGAAGGAGAATGATTAGATGGATGTAAAAAAATTGCTGACTATAACTAAAGAAAGAGATGCTTCAGATTTACACCTAACTGTAGGTATCCCTCCAGTAATTCGTGTAAATGGAAAATTACAAAAATTAAATTTACCAGAATTGACTTCTCAAGACGTTCAAGAAATGATTTATAGTATAATTACTGATAAACAAAAGAACAATTTTGAAGAAAATCATGAGCTGGATTTTTCTTTTGAAGTGGAAAATGTAGCGAGATTCAGGACTAATATTTTTCAAACTCAACGAGGTAAGGCAGCTGCTTTTAGATTAATACCCGAAAAGATAAAAACTCTTGCCGAGCTAAATATGCCTGAGGAAATTTCCATTTTTACTAAAAAACTTAAAGGCTTTGTATTGGTTACTGGCCCTACTGGGTCTGGAAAAACCACTACTTTAGCTGCTTTGATAGATATTATAAATAGAGAAAGATATGAACATATTATAACTATTGAAGACCCTATTGAATTTATTCATGCACATAAAAATTGTGTTATAGATCAGAGGGAAGTTGGAATTCATACCAATTCTTTCGCCGGTGCTTTGCGTAGTGCCTTAAGAGAAGATCCTGATGTAATCTTAGTGGGGGAAATGAGAGATCTCGAAACTATTTCTATGGCGGTAACTGCAGCCGAAACTGGACATTTAGTATTTTCTACTCTTCATACCAATAGTGCAGCTGAAACTATAGAAAGAATTATAAACGTGTTCCCTCCTCATCAACAGGCTCAAATTAGAATGCAAGTTGCCGAATCTATCCTGGGTATGGTGGCTCAAACTTTAATACCTACTTTAGATGGCGAAGGAAGAGTCCCCGCTATTGAATTGACCATTGCCACTCCAGCCATCAAAAATTTAATAAGAGAAGAAAAAATTCATCAAATGCCATCAATAATACAAATGGGCAGAAAAGATGGGATGATAAGTTTAGATCAATGTTTGAAAAATCTACTCGTGGAAGGAAAGATAAGCCGAGAAGAGGCCATAAAAAGGGCTATAGATAAAAAGGTATTTATGGAAATTCGTAGTAAATTTTAAATGAGGTTTATTATGGAAATAAAAGAATTATTAATTACCACCAAAGAGAAAGATGCTTCTGATCTACACCTTAATGTAGGGGTACCTCCGGTTCTCCGTATAAATGGAAAATTAGAAAAATTAAATTTACCAGAATTAACCCCGGAAGATACTCATAATATGATCTATAGTATTTTAAGCGAAAAACAGCAGACTGATTTCGAAAAATGCGGTGAATTAGATCTATCTTATGAATTAAATAATCTAGCCCGTTTCAGGGTAAATGTCTTTAAACATCGTCGGGGAGAAGGGGCGGCTTTCCGATTGATACCTGAAAAAATTAAGACCCTTTCTGAATTAAATTTACCATCAATTCTTTCCACCTTTACTGATAAAGACAAGGGGCTTGTATTAATTACTGGAACTACTGGAAGTGGGAAATCAACTACTTTGGCTGCCTTAATCGATATTATAAATAAGAAGAGATATGATAATATAATTACTATCGAAGATCCTATCGAATTTGTTCATTATCACCAAAATTGTCTTATTTCTCAAAGAGAGATAGGTACACATACTAAATCTTTTGCCTCTGCTTTGCGTAATCAGACTGTGTTACAATTACATCTTTTACCTAACCTAAAAGATTAAAAAATATTGAATAAAAATCAAATAAAACTCTTATTTTACAAGACATTCAGCTATTTTTATGCTATAATATTAGCATAATCTTATCAGAAAGGAAACCTTTATTATGGCTTATCGTTATGGTAATCGTAACCAAATCAGACTCTTACCGGAAAGTATGGAAGACTATGTAACCCCCGATGATCCAGTCCGAGCCTATGATGCTTTCATAGAGGCACTTGATTTTAGAGAATTAGGAATTATCCTTGATTCTCACCAAGTAGGTAACTCCGAATATCACCCTCATGCTATGTTAAAACTCTTAGTCTACGGCTACTCCTACGGTACCCGCAGTTCCCGAAAGCTAGAGAGGGCCTGTCATCACAACCTCTCCTTTATCTGGCTTACCTCCGGATTAAAGCCAGACCATAAGACTATAGCCGAATTCAGGAGAAAGAATAAAGAGGCTTTAGCTAATGTCTTAAAACAGTGTGCTAGAATTTGTATCCAACTCAACCTGATCGAAGGCAATACCCTCTTTGTTGATGGTACTAAAATAAGAGCCAATGCCGCAATCAAGAATACCTGGGATAAGGAAAAAGCCCAAAGAGCTCTAAAACATATTGATAAGCGTATCAAAGATATCCTGACCCAGTGTGATACAGTAGATGAGACCGAAGAGGGAAGCGGTTCTTTGGTCACCATGGATAAAGAATTAAAAGACCAAAAGATTCTTGAATCTAAAGTCAAAGCTATCCTAAAAGAACTGGAAGAAGAAAAGCAAAAATCCCTTAATACCACCGACCCCGAGTGTTCCCGCATTAACAGTCTCCAGGGTTCTCATGCCGGCTTTAACCTCCAGAGTACCGTAGACGAAAAAGAAGGCCTTATCTTATCTACTGATGTGGTAAGTGAGAATAATGACCTGAATCAGTTTGCTTCCCAGATCAACCAAGCTAACCAGATCTTAGGTAAGAAGTGTAAGACCGCAGTAGCTGATTCTGGTTATGCCTCAACCGAGGAGTTAGAAAAAATAGATCAACAGGGGATCAAGGTCATCGTCCCTTCCCAAAGACAGGCCAGAAAAGGAGAACCTCATGAATTTGCCAAAGAACGTTTTACTTATGATGCTAAGAATGATGCTTATATCTGTCCCCAAGGACATAAACTAACCTTATCTAGTACTGATAAAAAGAATAAAGCATACAGAATTTCCGATAACAAAATCTGTCTTGCCTGTCCTCATTATGGTATCTGTACTAGATCTAAAAAGGGAAGAACCATAGCCCGACTTCTAAACGAAGAAGTAAGGCAGAGACTGGAGGCTCAATATGAAGAACCCCAGTCTCAAGAGATCTATAAACTTAGAAAAGAGAAAGCCGAGCTTCCCTTCGGACATATTAAACATAATCTAAAAGTGGACTCCTTCCTCCTGAGAGGTCTAAAAGGAGTGAGGGCCGAGGCCTCTATCCTTGCTACTTGCTTTGATCTTGTTCGGATGATCACCCTCCTGGGAGTACCAGCTTTAGTTAGAGAATTAAGTACCTAATAAGGGGATAATACCCCCTTATTTCAAGTAAAATAGGATAATATGAGTAAAAATTAGAGTAAATATATCTTTTATTTTTATATTAATCTTAAAAATCTTATTTTTTTTTAATTTACAAAAAATTATTGTTAAATATAATTATTTATGACACAGTCTGAATGACCAAACC
>Ga0210004_1000176_pt1 | contig 36733 bp, 35 predicted proteins | sample CryGey13umfilter_FD_185450 | JGI IMG/M metagenome (GOLD analysis project Ga0210004, IMG submission 185450) | Groundwater microbial communities from aquifer in Utah, USA - Crystal Geyser 4/8/14 3 um filter (SPAdes) (version 3) | ecosystem: Environmental > Aquatic > Deep subsurface > Groundwater...
CGGCAACGGCTTGCGCTATCCGATCTAAGTCTGCTGCTGCGCCAGCTTGCCACCCTGCTGGAAGCCGGACTGCCGTTGGAACAGGCGCTGTCGGTGCTCATCGAACAAAGCAACAATCCATACCAGCACGGTCTGTTGGCAGAGATCCGCTCGGATGTATTGGCGGGGCAGACGCTGTCGCAATCCGTGGCACGACATCCCGACGATTTCCCGGAACTGCACCGTTCTCTCATCAAGGCCGGCGAAGCCTCCGGCGAACTGGATACGGTGATGGACAAGCTCGCCACCTACAGCGAGAACCAGCACGCGCTGCAGCAGAAGATCGGCCTCGCTTTCATCTATCCGGCCATCGTCACCGTGGTCGCCATCCTGATTGTTGGCGGACTGCTGTTCTATGTCGTGCCGCAAGTGGTGTCCGTGTTCGAACAATCGCACCAATCACTGCCCCTGCTCACGCGCAGCCTGATCTGGGTCACCAGCGGACTCGCCGCGGTCTGGCCCTATCTGCTGCTGCTGCTGATCGCTGCCGTGGTTGGCATCCGGCAGATGCTGAAGCAGGAATCCGTGCGCGCGCGATTGCACCGCAAAATGTTGCGCCTGCCCGTACTGGGCAGGCTCATACAGGGCGTGAATACCGCGCGCATGGCCAGCACGCTGTCCATCCTGTTCGGCAGCGGCGTCCCGCTGCTCACCGCGCTGTCCGCCGCATCCGGCGTGGTCGGCAATCTGCCCATGCGCTACGCACTGGAAGAGGCTGCGCGCAAAGTGCGCGAAGGGGTGAGTCTGAGCCGTGCGCTGGCCGTGTCCGGCCTGTTCCCGCCGGTGCTCATCCACCTCATCGCCAGCGGCGAGAAGAGCGGCAAGCTGGACGCCATGCTCGAGCGCGTCGCGCGGCAGCAGGAGCAGGAAGTCGGCGGTTTCGTCGGCGTGCTGACTTCCCTGCTTGAACCCATGCTCATCCTCGCGATGGGTGCCGTGGTACTGCTCATCGTGCTGGCTATCCTGATGCCTATCATCGAGATGAACCAGCTGATCAAGTAGCGCAGTTCGCATCGCGCGGCCCGCCCGACTTATGGCACACTAGCGGCCCTCACCGCTTCGGACCCAAACCACCTTGCAACCCTACGAACTTTTCATCGGCCTGCGCTACACCCGCGCCAAGCGCCGCAACCATTTCATCTCGTTCATCTCGCTGATTTCCATGCTTGGCATCGGCCTGGGGGTGATGGCGCTGATCGTGGTGCTGTCGGTGATGAACGGTTTCCAGAAAGAGATCCGCGCGCGTATCCTGGGCATTACGCCGCACTTGCAGGTGATGGGCATGGCCGGGGAATTACACGACTGGCAGCACACCCTGGACAGGGTTGCTGCCCATCCGCAGGTGCGCGCCGCCGCACCCTTCGTTAACGGCCAGGGCATGCTGTCCTTTGAGGGGCGCGTGGAAGGCGTGATGGTGCGCGGCATGCTGCCCGACGCGGAACAGCGCCTGATCGGGCTGGGCGATAAAATGAAACACGGCACGTTGCAAGACTTGCAGGCGGACAGTTTCAACATCGTGCTGGGGGTCGATCTGGCGCGCGCGCTGGGGGTACGCGTCGGCGACAGCGTGCTGCTCATCACCCCGCAAGGGCAATTCACCCCGGCCGGCATGTTGCCGCGCCTGAAACAGTTTCGTGTGGCGGGCATCTTTGAGATTGGCATGGCACCTTATGACAACGCGCTGGCGCTGATCCATCTCAACGATGCGCAAAAACTTTTCCGCATGGGAGAGACGGTCAGCGGCATCAGCGGCAGTCTGCACGATCTCGACCGCGCCCCGCAGGTGGCGGAGGAACTGGAAAAAACCCTCCCCACGGGCACCTGGGTCACCGACTGGACGCGCCAGAACGCCAACTACTTTGCCGTCGTCGCGATGGAAAAAAAGATGATGTTCATTATCCTGTCGCTGATCGTGCTGGTGGCCGCCTTCAACATCGTCTCCACACTGGTGATGGCGGTCACCGACAAACAGGCCGACATCGCCATCCTGCGCACGCTGGGCGCATCGCCCGGCAGTATCATGCGCATCTTCATGGTGCAGGGCATGCTGATCGGCCTGATTGGCATGGGGTTGGGCGTGCTCGGCGGCGTGTTGCTGGCGCTCAACATCGGCACCATCGTGCCCTTCATCGAACAGTTGTTCGGCGTGCAGTTCCTGTCCAAGGAGTTCTACTACATCAGCGAACTGCCGTCCGACCTGCGACAGAGCGATGTGCTGGTGGTGGCGGGCATGTCGTTCCTGATCAGTCTGTTCGCCACGCTTTATCCGAGCTGGCGCGCGGCGCAAACACAACCGGCGGAGGCATTGAGATATGAGTGACAAGGTCATCTCCTGCCGCGATCTGAAAAAAATCTACAGTCAAGGCACGCTCGATGTGCCGGTACTGAACGGGGTTAATCTCGATGTGGCGCGCGGCGAGCGCATCGCCATCGTCGGTGCATCCGGCTCCGGTAAAAGCACGCTCCTGCATCTGCTGGGCGGTCTGGATTCCTTCGACAGCGGCAGCGTAAGCATATTGGGGCAGGATGTAGCCAGGATGAACGAGACCCAACGCGGCGAACTGCGCAACCGATCGCTCGGTTTCGTCTATCAGTTCCATCACCTGCTGCCGGAATTCACCGCGCTGGAGAACGTCGCCATGCCTTTGTTGATACGGGGAATGAAACCTGCCGAGGCGCATCCGCAAGCGGCAGCCATGCTGGAACAAGTCGGTCTCGCCCACCGCGTTCGCCATCTGCCGACCGAACTCTCCGGCGGCGAACGCCAGCGCGTGGCGGTGGCGCGCGCGCTGGTCACCCGACCCGCCTGCGTGATGGCCGACGAACCCACCGGCAATCTCGACCGCGGCAGCGCATCCGCCCTGTTCGACCTGATGCAGTCTCTCAACGAGCAACTGCAAACCAGTTTCATCGTGGTCACGCACGACCTCGCCCTAGCCGCCAGAATGCGGCGGCAGATGCGTCTGGTTGACGGGGTATTGCTGGAAGATTGAAGTGAAAAAGGGTGGCACCTAACAGCCTGTCCGACTTGAACGAAATCGGCTGCTAACCGCTCACCCCGGCGGCCTTTAACTGCGCCACCAAATCGGCGTCCAGCGTCTCGATGTGCGGCAGCAGCCAGTCGTTCATCGCGTGCGCCATCACTGTCATGCCGTAACAGCCCGGCTCGTGCAGAAAATCTTCCAGTTGCCGCAGCAAATTGTCATGTTCGTCGCGGTGTTGTGCCTGATCGCGGATCGCGTAGCGCAGGATCAGGTCTTCCTCGGTATGAAAATGCGACTCGGTCAGATGTTGCAAATAGTCGGCGCGCCACTTCATTTCGGCGCGGGTTTCATGGTCGGACAGCGCGGCCAACAGACCGCGCAGGCAGGCGGCGATTTCCTCGTGCTGCTCGTCGATCATCTCAAACCCGAGGCGGATGTTGTTGATCAATGGCTCCAGCGCATGGCGGAACGCGGTTTCCCCGATCTCGCCGGTGCTGACGCAATAGGCATTGCCGCCGGATTTTTTCGCCGCGTACATCGCATAGTCGGCGCGCCCCAGCAATTCCTGGATGGTGCTGCCATCCAGCGGGCAGAAGGCGATGCCGAGGCTGGCATGCAGCGCGACCTGATTGCTGGCCAGTTCGAACGGCACGGCCACATCGCGGATCACCTTGTTAAGCACGATGCCGGCTTCTTTCTCGTTGCCGACCTCGTGCAGAATCAGGGCGAATTCGTCGCCGCCAAGGCGGGCAACCGTATCCACGCCGCGCACGCAAGCGCGCAAACGCCGTGAAACTTCACGCAGGATGGCGTCGCCTGCGGCGTGACCCAATTCGTCGTTGATCGCCTTGAAGCCATCCAGATCAAGCACCACCACGGCAAAACTGCCGCCATTACGCACGGCATGCGACAGCGCCTGATTGATGCGGTCAAACAACAGAATGCGGTTGGGCAGTTCGGTGAGAGAATCATGGAAGGCAAGACGGTCGAGCAGGCGGCGCAGACGTTCTTTTTCGGTCTTTTCGCTGATCACTCCCAGCACGAAGGATTTTTTTTCGATCTGCAAACTGCTCATCGACAGATCGACCGCGCTGACTTTTCCCCCGGTTTGCAGCAATTGCAAAGGCAGGCGAACGACAACGCCCGCCTCGATCGAGGCCAGCGCTTGCCCGACGGCTTCGCGGTCTTCCTGCCCCAGAAGATGTTCCAGTCCGCAGGTCGCGCAAAAATCATCCTTGCATCCGTGCAAACGAATAAACCTTTCGTTGCCGTAGATGCAATTGCCTTCGCTCATCACGAACATCGGCAAAGGTGCGACATGCATCAGCGCGCGGAAAAAATTTTCCGCGTCGCCGAATGCCGAATGCGTAAATATGCGCTGCACCGCGATCTCCCCGGCCGGTTATGTTCCGGCTCGGCCCGTTTATAGCACTACAGTCTTTTAGCAACAAGGGGAAAACCGTCCCTTGATTGCTCTGCACAGCCGCTGTTACAAACTATGGCAATCAATCGCGGAAGCGTTCGCGGCGCGCACGCCAGCGCCAGATCACCGCAATACGCCAGCCGATACGCACTGCCGCATAACCGACCAGCGCCAGGCCAGCGGCCAGGAGCGGCAAACCGATGAGCAAGGGTTGTCCCAGTGCAAGCAACCAGTTCCCAATCGCCGCAATATCTTCGAGCCGGTTCAATTCCGGAAAGTCGGGCAGAGAGGTTGTAGTCAACGGCGCGCCAATAAGAACCGCGCCGATTTTGTGCGCCAGCAGATACAAAGGGACGATGGTGAACGGATTCGTATACAGCGTGGTAAATGCCGCGACCGGCAAATTGACGCGCAACCAGATGGCCAGCAAGGCGGCGGAGAGCATCTGCAACGGCCCCGGCACCAGTCCGCAAAACAGACCGAGCGCCACCCCGCCCGCCGTCGAACGCCGGTTCAGATGCCACAGATTGGGATGCTGCAGCCAGTGCCGTATCGGCCGCAACCAACGATTGTTCTGGATGCTGTCGCGGCTGGGCAGATGGCGTTGAAGAAGTTTGCGCATGACGGAATTGTAATGGTCGGTTAGGCTGTGCACATGGTTTCCTTTGCCCTCTTTTTTGCGCTCGGTGTGTGGGCGCTGCAACAACAATCCTTCCTGCCCGCGTTGCCATTTTATTGGCCGCTGGCGGCAAGCTGTCTATTTCTGCCACAAGGAGGGCAGCTGGCATGGCGGGTGGTGCGGCGCGCGCTGATCCTGCTGTGCGCCGCTCTGCTGGGCTTTGGCTATGCGGCATGGCTGGCCGAGTCGCGCCTGGCTGATGCCTTGCCGGATGCCTGGCAGGGACGCGACATCACGCTGACCGGGGTGGTGGCCGAGATGCCGCGCGCGCATGAGCGCGGGCAGCGTTTTGTGTTCGATGTCAAAAGCGTGCAAACGGCGAACGCGCAAGTGCCGCGCAAAATTCTGCTTGCCACTTATGACGGGAACAAGGATGAGCCGATCCGTGTGCATGCCGGCGAACGCTGGCGTTTCACGGTACGCCTGAAACAGCCGCACGGCACCAGCAATCCGCATGGTTATGATTTCGAGGCATGGGCATTGGAACGCTCGCTGCGCGCCAGCGGTTATGTGCATCCGAAGGGCGAAAAACAATATCTGGTGTCGGAGGTCAGCGGCTATCTGGTCGAGCGTTTGCGGGAAAACGTGCGCGACCGTTTCCACCGGATATTGGGCGATGCACCCTACACCGGCATCCTGGTCGCGCTCGCCGTCGGCGATCAGGCCAGCATCTCGCAAGCGCAATGGCAGTTATTCACGCGCAGCGGCATCAACCACCTGATGAGCATTTCCGGCCTGCACATCACCATGCTTGCCGGGATGTTCTTCGCGCTGACCTACTGGCTGTGGCGGCGCAGCGCGCGCCTGACCCTGCTTTTCCCCGCACGCAAGGCAGCGGCATTGGTAGGCGTGCTCGCCGCCCTGGGTTACAGCCTCATCTCCGGCTTCGAAATTCCGGCGCAGCGCACGCTGTATATGCTCGCAACTTTCGCCGCCATGCTGATGCTGTCGCGCAACATCGCCCCCAGCCAGATGCTGGCGGCAGCACTGACCGTGGTATTGCTGGCCGATCCGTGGGCGGTATTGTCAGCCGGATTCTGGCTTTCCTTCGGTGCGGTCACGCTGATCTTTTACGTGACGGCGAACCGCCTTGGGCAACCGCACTGGCTGAAAACTTACGGCAAAGTGCAGTGGGCGATGATGGTCGGCCTGATCCCGCCCTTGCTCGCCCTATTCCAGCAACTGTCGTTGATCTCGCCCGTCGCCAATGCGCTCGCCATCCCGTTGGTCAGCTTCGTGGTGGTGCCGTTGACCCTGCTTGGCGCTTTGCCATTGTTCGACTGGGCGCTGCCCCTCGCCCATTGGGCGCTTGCCCTGTGCATGGATTTTCTGCAATGGCTGGATCGGTTGCCGCTGGCGGTGTGGACGCAACATGCGCCGCCGGACTGGAGCATCGCGCTGGGAGTGCTGGGCGCGGCCTGGATTCTCGCCCCGCACGGTTTTCCCTTGCGCGCGCTGGGTGCGATCCTGCTGTTGCCGATGTTTCTGGTTACACCCGAAAAACCCGCGCCAGACAGCGCGCGCATTCTGATTTTTGACGTCGGGCAGGGGTTGGCAGTGGCGGTGCAGACCGCGCAGCACACGCTGCTGTTTGACACAGGGCCGGATTTTTCCGGCGAGGCCGACAGCGGCAACCGCATTCTGGTGCCGGTGCTGCGCGCGATGGGCATCGCCCGACTGGACGGATTGATCCTGAGCCACGGCGATCTCGACCATGTCGGCGGCACCGCCTCGGTGCGCGAGGCGCTGGTGCCAGACTGGATCAAAACCTCGATGGCCGCCGATCATCCGCTGCTCGCGGGCGCGTCTTCGGTGCGGCCCTGTCGCGACGGCGATGTCTGGCAGTGGGAGGGGGTCACTTTCGAAATACTGCATCCTGGCGCAACATCAGCCAGCCGCAAACAACATGATAACGATCAAAGCTGCGTATTGCGCATCAGCATCGGCACGCGGCATATTCTGCTCACCGGAGACATCGAACGGGCCAGTGAAGCGCGCTTGCTCAAACAGCACCCGGACAAACTGCCCGCCACCCTGCTGGTCGCGCCGCATCACGGCAGCAAATCCTCTTCCACTCACGCTTTTGTCTTCGCCGTTGCGCCGCAACAGGTGGTATTCACGTCAGGCTACCGCAACCGTTTTCACCATCCGCATCCAACGGTTGTTGCGCGCTACGCCCGGCAGGGGGCGGAACTGCTGCGTTCCGACCGCGACGGCGCGATCCTGATCGAGATGAACAAGGAAGACTTTAGTCTGGAACCCTGGCGTCGGACGCACCGCCGATATTGGACGCATATTGCCCCGGAATAGCAATTCACCTCACTGAACGGCACGCGTATAATCCGCGCCACCCATCCACCACAGAGGAAAAATCGTGTCTCTCTCCCGCCGCGTGCAAGCCATCAAACCGTCCCCCACCCTCGCCGTCACCGCCCGCGCGGCGAAGCTGAAAGCCGAAGGCAAAGACATCATCGGACTGGGCGCGGGAGAGCCGGATTTCGACACGCCGCAGCACATCAAGGACGCCGCCATCACGGCGATCAACAAGGGCTTCACCAAGTACACCGCAGTCGGCGGCACCGCGTCGCTGAAAGCGGCCATCATCGCCAAGTTCAAGCGCGACAACAGACTTGATTACACGGCCAAACAGATTCTGGTTTCCTGCGGCGGCAAACAGAGTTTCTTCAATCTGGCGCTGGCCACCATCAACCCCGGCGACGAAGTGATCATTACCGCGCCGTACTGGGTGTCTTATCCGGACATCGTGCTGATTGCCGAAGGCAAGCCGGTGATCGTGCAAGCCGGTATCGAACAGGGCTTCAAGATGACGCCCGCGCAACTGGCGGCGGCGATCACGCCAAAAACCAGAATGGTGGTGATCAACAGCCCGAGCAATCCGTCCGGCGCAGTCTATTCGCTGGCCGACTTGCAAGCACTGGGCGAGGTGCTGCGCCAGCATCCGGACATTCTCATCGCCACCGACGATATGTACGAACACATCGCCTTGGTTGACGGAAAATTCGTCAACATCCTGGATGCCTGTCCCGACCTGAAACCGCGCACCATGGTGCTGAACGGCGTGTCCAAGGCCTACGCCATGACCGGCTGGCGCATCGGTTATGCGGCCGGACCGGAGAACATCATCACCGCGATGGAGAACGTGCAATCGCAAAGCACTTCCAACCCGACCTCGATCTCGCAGGTGGCGGCGGAAGCCGCGCTGAACGGCGACCAGGACTGCATCACCCCGATGGTCAAAGCCTTCCGTGAACGGCATGAATACGTGGTGAGCGAGTTGAACAAGATACCCGGACTCAAGTGTCTCAAGGCCGGCGGCGCGTTTTACGCTTTCCCCGATGCGCGTCAGGCCATCGCCACCCTGCACGCCAAAGGCACCATCAAGGAAGCGACCGATCTCGCCTTCTCCGAATACTTGCTGGTGCAGGGGGGCGTGGCCGTGGTGCCCGGCTCCGCTTTCGGCAGCGAGGGCTATATCCGCCTGTCCTTTGCCACCTCGATGGAGAATCTGCAAAAGGCCCTGACGCGCATCGCGCAAACGCTGGCCTGACGCCATGAGCATTGAGCAGCAGCAATCAATCGCTGATGAAGTTTTATCCGCCATCGAATCCGGCAAGCTGGATTTGCCAACCTTGCCGGACGTCGCAATCAAGATCAGAAAACTGATCGACGACCCGAATGTTTCGGCCGAGCAATTGGTCAATCTGCTCTCGGCCGACCCGGTCATCTCCGCCCATATCATCAAGGCTGCCAACAGCGCGGCAACCGGCGGCGTGCGCGTGAACACCCTGCGTACGGCCATCGCGCGGCTGGGTTATCGCATGCTGCACAATCTGGTAATCAGCGTCACGATGAAAAAACTGTTCAAGGCGAACAGCCAGGTCATTGATCAGCATCTAAAATGCCTGTGGGAACACAGCCGCGTCGTGGCCGCCAACAGCTTTGTCCTCGCCCTCCATCAAAAACACCTGAAGCCCGAGCAGGCCATGCTGGCCGGCATGGTGCACAACCTGGGCGCGCTTCCCTTGTGCATCTATGCCGACCGTTTTCATCCAGGGTTGGAACAGGCGCAACTGGAGCAACTGGTGCGGCGCTTTTCCGCCCGGGTTGGTGTTGCCTTGCTGAAAAATTGGCATTTCCCGCCTGACATCGTTGCGGTAGTGGCGGGCTATGAGAACCTGCAACGGACGAAGGCTTCAGGAGAAGCAGATTATGTTGATGTGGTGACCATCGCCAACCTGCTGATTGCCGGCAGCGCAAAATTTGTCGCCTGGCAAAATGTCTCGGCCGTGGCCAGGCTGGGATGTAATCCGGACGGATGTGTCAATTTCCTGGCGGATTACGCGCAACAACTCGACATCGCACGGGAAATGCTGAATTTGCCCAAGACCCAAGCGGCGACTGCGATGCTCAACGAACCCGCCATATCCAACCCTCGTCGGCAAGAAACCGCTCCGCCCACCCCTTCTGAAAAAACGTCAAGGCTTGGCGGATTTTTTGGATTCTTTCGCTAAAACGCCCAGCCGGCTGGCAAGTGCGCCCCTGACGATCAAACTTGCCATGCCCGCCCCTCTCCCGGCGGGAGAGAAAACAAACGAATCGCCGCGCGAGTTTCAGGCTAACGCGCCTGCAGTTTAGGTTCTTTCAAGGTGCCCGACAAAACCAGCGGATTGTTGCCCTCGCGCATCTTGATCTCGGAATTAAAATTTCCCGCCAGTTGCCCATCTTCACTCACATTGAATGCTCCAGAAGCGTTCAACATGCCGGACTCGATTCTGAGTTGGCGCAGATGCAGGATATGATCCTCAAGCAAAGCGGAACCGCTTAACTGGTCAAAGTGGGTACGCCCGCCGGCGAGATGATCGCGGCTCAGCAACCGCGCGGTTTCCACGACATCAATTCCGTTGATCACTCCGCGCTTCGCCTCAAAATTTGCTTCCACACGCAAGGTGTTTGCAAGCCCGGCAAGACTGCCGCTTTTCGCGCTGACACTCCCATCCGCGAACAATTCACCCGAGATGCCGTATTGCGCGAACATCTTGTCCAGCTCCATCGTCTTGGCGTTGATCCGCGCTTCCGCCCGCCATTCCTTGTTCCAACTCAATCTGCCGCGCCCGGACCAGATGCCGCCGTAGGCATGCGCATCCAGTTCGGAAAACACCGCTTCGCCCGCGCCAATTTCCCCGATTGCGTTAAAGTCGCCAAACGTCACCCAAGGCAACAACGGCAGGGTATTTTCGCGGATACCGAAAGCAATCTGCCAGCGCCCTGCGACCGGCTTGAGTTCCGCATGCATTTTTTCGTTCTCGTCATGCAACACCAAACGCGCAAACGCGCCGTTGTCAAATTGCGCGTTACCGCTCAATGTTGGCAAAGAAAAACCCGCAGTCCTGATTTGCAGATTTTGCACATTCACCCGGCGTAAAATAAACCCCGACTCCCCGCTCAATCCCTGCAACCGGGTCATCACCTGCTCCAGAGATTTTCCCTCGACAGTAACGCCCTGCAGGGAAACCTCATTAATTACTTTGTCCGCAAAAAAGAAACTGAACGGATCGAACCGCAGTGCAACATTCTCCACCTGCAATTCCCGATTCGCGCCCACCACAAGCCGGCTGATCTCAATTTTTGGCAAGGGCAACAACGATGCCTTCAGGCCGCCCACCGTCACCGGTTGCCCCAGCCTTGCGGAAATGCGCTGCTCAATTGGACTGATATATTTTTCCATCGGCCAGAACAGGGGCAACACAAAAATCAGGATCAAAATCAATCCCAGCAATCCCCCCAACAGCTTCATTGGCGACACGGATTTGTGTCGGCCGCGCCCGGCCGCTTTCTGCTGCGCTTTAGCCTGGGCCAATGCCGCCTGGATTGCCGCCTGCTCCGTTTCCAGTTTTCGTTGCTGGGTCGCGCGCTGTTCCGCATCCGCCCAAGCCGTCGCCTGCTCGGCCGCCAATCTTTGCGCTTCCTCTTCCTCTTTGGCCGCTTGCGCGGCGCGAAACTGCTGCGCATCCTGCTCGGCTTTCAGTCGCGCCATCTCGGCCCCGATATCGGGTTGCGCGATTTTCCGCTCCTCAGGCTCAGCGGGTTGTACGATTTCCTGCTGCCCTGGTTCGATGGAAATTGTTTGCGGCATCTCAACCTTAGATTCCGGTTGATTGTCCTGTTCAACCATCACCGGAGCAGGCATCACATCCTTCAGCCCTTCAAGATCAATCTTGAAAGCAAACTCTGACTGAGGTTGAGCGGCTTCTTTATCTATTATGTGGGTTTCCTCCGCCTTGGCGCGGGCGGCGGCTTCCTCTTCCGCCTTGATTCGCGCGGCTTCAGCTTCCCGCTGTTGCCGCTCCTCCTCCGCCTTGGCACGGGTGGCGGCTTCCTCTTCCGCCTTGATTCGCGCGGCTTCAGCTTCCCGCTGTTGCCGCTCCTCCTCCGCCTTGGCACGGGCGGCGGCTTCCTCTTCAGCCTTGATTCTGGAGCGTTCTTCGGCAAGGGCTTTTGCCTCTGCTTCGGCGCGCGCCTTGGCAGCTTCGAGTTCGGCTTGAATACGGGCCGCTTCTTCTTCGGCCTTGCGACGCACCTTCTCGGCTTTGGCTTTTTCCGCTGCTGCAGCCTCTTGCCGCGCGCGCACTTCCGCTTCGCGCTTTGCTTTTGCGGCGGCTTCCAATTCTGCCTTTACTCGTGCTGCTTCCTGTTCTGCCTTAAGACGACTGTCTTCAGTATTCCGCCTTGCCTGTTCCTCGGCATCACGTCGAGATTTGGCTACTGCTTCCAATTGCGCCTTGATGCGCGCGGCTTCCTGCTCGGCGCGCAATCGCGCGGCGGCTTCAGCCTTTGCTCTGGCTTCTGCAGCCTGCCTCTCCACCGCTTCCTGTTTGACTTTCGCCTCAGCCTCGACCTTGGCGGCAACCTCGGCCTGTTGTCTGGCGATTGTTGCAGCCTGCAGTTGCGCCGCTTCGACCGCCTTCAGCCGGCTTGCCTCGCGTTCTTTTTGTCTTACTGCCTCGGCCGCCAAATCTTCAGCGCTGGGCGCCTTGAACATACTGGTGAAATCAAGCTCCTCCCCCGGGTCCGTCAACTGGGGAGCGATCATCCTGGGATTGACAATCTTTAACTCAACCTTTGATTTTGATTTGTCGGCAATCAGTTCGGCATCAAGCAAACGCTGAATAATTTCACGAAGATCGCCGCGTAAACTGGGCGGGGCGCGTTTAATAACATGCTCAAAATTTGAATTGCCATCAATCAGCAAAAGCACACGCTTCATATCCCCCGACATTCCGGAGACTTCACTCTCGCCCCTGCTGGTTTTAATAAAGACAATTTTTTTATCCATGCCGATTATTGTATTCGGAAGTAGTCAAGTGATTTAATTTTATTGCGCGGGCATTTTTATGCGCCCATTTGTTGACCGGATACGAGTCTGCCGTTAGTATAGCGCCCGCATCAAATCCCTGATAGCTCAGTTGGTAGAGCGACGGACTGTTAATCCGCAGGTCCCTGGTTCGAGTCCAGGTCGGGGAGCCATATAAAATAAGGCCAACAGCAATGTTGGCCTTTCCTTTTTTGGTCCGCAATTCCAACACCCCGCGCTTTTTTTGAGCGCGCCGATGGTTTCCATAAAAAGTCATGGCAACAATTCGCCGCCTACGTTAATCTCATATCCAGCTTTGGCTTCTTCTGCTTCGATTTGTTGCATGTCCGGACAAGGACAACCTTAATTTGCCGAATCAAAGAAGTGGCTGCGGTTGGCGGTTGACGGCATTTCAGGCACGCAATCCGACCCGGCAGGCATGAAATTACGTTGGCACAAAGCTCAAGATAGCTTCAATAGCGGGAGCGCTTCATGTACATCCACTGGGAAAAAGAGCTGGAACTGGGCAACAGTCTGATCGACACACAGCATCGCATTCTGGTCCTGCTTTGTCGCAAGCTGGATATTGCAATTAAGTCCGGCGCTTCGGAACAAACGCTGCGCTGGGTGATTATTGAACTGCGAAAATTTACCGAGTTTCACTTTGTCAGCGAAGAAAATTTAATGCGTGAGATCGGCTATCCCGCCGTGGATGAACATTCGCTGATCCACAGCGAACTGCTGAGCCAGCTCGACATGGCAGTTGCCAAGATTGCGCACCACAAGGAATTCCCGGATGACATGCTGTTCTTCCTGAATAAATGGCTGGGCTACCATGTAGTGCACGACGATCTCAAAATCGCCGAATATGCGAGGGATTCGGAAAAACGCCCGCTGGGCGAAGATCTGTATGACGAATATCTGCTAACGGATAAATCCAGATAGCTGTTGCCAGATGCAGCCCCGTCTGGCAACGCTTTATGCCGAAAGAAATTCATGAGCCAGAAACGCAGCGCCTTCTTCGTGTCGGACCGCACCGGGATTACGGTGGAAAAGCTGGGCCGCAGCATGTTGAGCCAGTTCGACGGGGTCGAATTCAAGCCGGTCACCCTGCCATTTGTCGATTCGGTCGAAAAAGCCCGCGCCGCGGTGCGGCAGATCAATACGGCAGCCGTGGAAGACGGCTGTCGCCCGCTGGTGTTCAGCACACTGATTGTGCCGCAAATCCACGACATTTTGGAACAGGCGAATGCACTCGTGCTTGATCTGTTCGACCGTTTTATTGTGCCGATTGAGAACGAGCTGGGGATTCGCTCTTCCCACGCGGTCGGCCGCTCGCACGAGACCGGGCTGCATTACGACACGCGCATGGATGCGGTTAACTACGCGCTCAACCACGACGACGGCGGCGTCACGCGCGACTTGGGACGGGCGCAAATCATTCTGGTTGGCGTTTCGCGCTGCGGGAAATCTCCCACCACGCTTTATCTCGCCCTGCAGTTCGGTATCTTCGCGGCAAATTATCCGCTGGTGGCGGAAGATTTCGACAATAACGCACTGCCAAGCGCGGTGAGGCCGCTGATTGATAAAGTGCACGGCCTGACCATTCAGCCGGAACGGCTGGCGCAGATTCGCGCGGAGCGGATGCCAAACAGCCGCTATGCCTCGCTGGAAAATTGCCGCAAGGAAGTGCGGCTGGCTGAAGAGATGATGCGCGGGGCAGGCATCCCGATGCTGGATGTCACCACCATCTCGGTAGAGGAGATCGCCACCACCCTGCTACACTTGGCCGGATTGAAGCGACACTAACCGGATTGCCCCGGTTAATCACCCTGACGATGTCCGGTCTAAAAGGTGTCGTGATGGCGGCCGCTATGGTTTTTGCCAGCAAGTCAACTTCTGCAACGCACCGCCTCGAACAGACAGACCGCCGCCGCCGCCGCCGCGTTCAGCGATTCGACTTTGCCCGGCATCGGGATGATGAACCGTTGCCGCACTTTTTCCTGCAAGCCCGGCGACAGGCCGGCGCCCTCGTTGCCAATGGCAAAGCCGATCGCGCCGCGCAGATCGCAGGCATAGAGCGAATGTTCAGCCTGCAACGACGCCGCCAGTATGCTGCCGCTGAACGTTTCTGCGACGCGGATCAGATCGGCATCTTCGTGAATATTTAGAACGCAATGTCCGCCCATGCCGGCGCGCAACACCTTGGGTGACCACGCATCGGCGCAGCCTTGCGACAGGTACACTGCATCGCATCCGGCCGCGGCCGCGCTGCGCAGGATGGAACCGAGATTGCCCGGGTCCTGAATGTCTTCCAGCAACAGGATGAAATTTCCCCCTGCGATTTCCGCCGGCGGAATGCCGATCAGCGCCAGCAAGCCGTTGGGCGTCTTCAGTTCGGAAAGTTGTTTGAACAGCAAGGCGTCCAGCACAGTGGTCGGGATATCCGCGCAGCGCGCCAGCAATTCGCTGATTTCCGCATCATGCAAAGCACTGTCATTCACCACCAAATGCAATGGATGTTGACCGCTTTCCAGCCATGCGCGCAGCAGATGCGGGCCGTCGAGCAGGGTCTGCCCCGCTTCGCGCCGCACGCGCGCCGAACTGGCGAGCCTGAGCAATGATTTATAGAACGGATTGTCGCGCGAGGTGATGCGCTTGACCGTGCCCATCAGTCGCGCGCTTGCCCGCTCTGATCCAGCAGGCTGCCCATCTCTTCCAGCGCGGGCAACTCGCCCAGACTGCGCAGGTTGAGATCGTCCAGCAGTTGCCGGGTGGTGGCAAACAGCTCCGGCTTGCCCGGCGTGTCGCGTGTGCCGACCACTTCGATCCAGCCGCGCCCTTCCAGCGTCTTCAATATCTGCGCCGACACCGCGACGCCGCGGATCTCTTCGATATCGCCGCGCGTTACCGGCTGGCGATAGGCGATGATCGCCAGCGTTTCCATCACGGCGCGCGAATAACGCGGCGTTTTTTGCGGATTGAGCCGGTCCAGATAATCCTGTAATTCCGGGCGCGCGCGAAAGCGCCAGCCGCTGGCGACGCGGGTCAGTTCGATCCCGCTGTCGGCATGGCGCGCTGCAATCTGCTGCAGCCATTCCTCGATTTGCCGGTTCTCCAGCGGCGTGTCGCTCAGGCGTCTCAGCTCGGCCAGCGAGAGCGGCTCCTGCGTGGTGAACAGGGCGGCCTCGATGATCCGCTGCAGCAGCGCGGCATTAATTTCGGGCTCTGCAACGGCAAGCTCCTGCCCGGTTTCACTCGGCAATAATGGCGTGACGGGTTCGGACATAGATATTCCCCAGCGATTCGGTTTGCGCGATATCGATTAGTGTTTCCTTGGCTAGCTCGAGGATGGCGATGAAGGTGACGACCAGCATCGGAATGCCGGCATCGGCCGCGAACAACTGCTCGAACGAAACATATTCGCCATGGCGCAGCTGGCGCAGCACTTTGCTCATCTGCTCGCGCACCGATAGTTCCTCGCGGCGCACGGTGTGGCTGGCATTCACTTTGGCGCGGGTGAGCAAGCCCAGCCAGGCATTGCGCAGGTCTTCGACGGTTACGCTGGGCAGACGTTCGACCACGGTGCGCTCGATCAGCACCTGCACCAGCTCGAAGTCGCGCCCTGCCTGCGGCAGCTCGTTCAGCTTGTGTGCAGCCAGCTTCATCTGTTCGTATTCGAGCAGGCGGCGCATCAGCTCGGCGCGCGGATCCTCCTCGCTCGCTTCGCCGTTCTCTTTCGGTGGCCTCGGCAGCAGCATACGCGACTTGATCTCGATCAGCACCGCCGCCATCAGCAGATATTCCGCCGCCAGTTCGAGCCGGTGCTGCTGCATCGCCTCGATATAGCCGATGTATTGCAGCGTCAGTTGCGCCATCGGAATGTCGAGCGGGTCGAGGTTGTTGCGGCGGATCAGATACAGCAGCAGATCGAGCGGCCCCTGAAACGACTCCAGCGCCACTTCCAGCGCATCCGGCGGGATATACAGATCCTGCGGCATCTCCGCCATCGGTTGGCCGTGGATGTAGGCCACCGGAGGAGTGATGGGCAGGTCGCCCTGGCGCAACAGATCGCTCACTTGTATTCCAGCCCCATCACCTCGCGCACGTCGCGCATGGTGGCGCGCGCCAGCTCGCGCGCTTTCTCGCAGCCGTCGGCGATGATGTTGCGCACCAGGGTCGGGTCGTCCAGATAGACCTGGGCGCGCTCGCGCATCGGCCGCTGTTCGGCCAGCACCGCGTCGATCACCGGCTGCTTGCATTCGATGCAGCCGATGCCCGCACTGCGGCAACCCTGTTGCACCCATTGCTGCATGTCCGCACCGGAATACACCAGATGCAACGGCCATACCGGGCATTTGTCAGGGTCGCCGGCATCGGTGCGGCGGATGCGCGCCGGATCGGTTGGCATGGTGCGAATCTTCTTCGTCACTTCGGCCTCGTCTTCGCGCAAGCTGATCGTGTTGTTGTAGGATTTGGACATCTTCTGCCCGTCCAGCCCCGGCATTTTTGAGGCGGCGGTGAGCATCGCCTGCGGCTCGGACAGGATCATCTTGCCGCCACCTTCAAGGAAGCCGAACAGGCGCTCGCGGTCGCCGTGGGAAAGATTCTGTTGTTCGTCGAGCAAAGCCTTGGCAGATTCAAGCGCCGCTTCGTCGCCCTGTTCCTGAAAGCGCGTGCGCAACTCGGTATAGAGGCGCGCTTTCTTGCCACCCAGTTTCTTCACCGCAGCGGCGGCTTTTTCCTCAAAGCCCGGTTCGCGCCCATAGATGTGGTTGAAGCGGCGCGCAATCTCGCGCGTGAATTCGATGTGCGGCACCTGGTCTTCGCCCACCGGCACCTGGGTGGCGCGGTAGATGAGGATATCGGCACTCTGCAGCAGCGGATAACCGAGGAAGCCGTAAGTGGCGAGGTCCTTGCCGGAAAGCTTTTCCTGTTGGTCCTTGTAGGTCGGCATGCGTTCCAGCCAGCCCAGCGGCGTGATCATCGACAGCAGCAGATGCAGTTCGGCATGTTCCGGCACGCGCGACTGGATGAACAGCGTGGCATGCGCCGGATCGACGCCCGCCGCCAGCCAATCGATCACCATATCCCACACGCTCTGCTCGATGATCTGCGGCGTGTCGTAGTGCGTGGTCAGCGCATGCCAGTCGGCGACAAAGAACAGGCATTCGTATTCGTGCTGCATGCGCACCCAGTTTTTTAGCACGCCGTGGTAATGGCCCAGATGCAAATTGCCGGTGGGACGCATCCCGGATAACACGCGATCAGCAAACATGGTTCGATTTCTTCACAGGATAAAGTTGATCAAATTCATCACCGCGCCAAACAGCGGGGTGATGATCCAGCCCAGCACCGGCGTGATCGCCAGTCCGATCAGGATGAATAGCCCGTACGGTTCGATGCGCGATAACTGGTATGCCTGGCGGTGCGGCAGCAGGCTCACCGCCACGCGCCCGCCATCCAGCGGCGGCAAGGGTAGCAGATTGAGCACCAGCAGGATCACATTGATCTTGATGCCGATCTGCGCCATCTCCAGCAGCGGTTCGGAAAAATAACTGCCCGGAAACAGCCACACCAGTTTGATCATGAGCGCCCACAACAAGGCCATCATCAAGTTCGATGCCGGACCCGCGATCGCCACCCAGAGCATGTCTTTTTTAGGGTGGCGCAAGGCACCGAAATTCACCGGCACCGGCTTTGCCCAGCCGAACAGGATGCCGCCCAGCACCAGGGTCAGCAGCGGCAACAGGATCGTGCCGACCGGGTCGATGTGGCGCAGCGGATTGAGCGAGATACGCCCTGCCTGATACGCCGTCATGTCGCCGAAATGCCGCGCCACATAACCGTGCGCCGCCTCGTGCAGGGTGATGGCAAACAGGATGGGAATCGCCGCAATCGCGATGGTTTGAATCAGGTTGTCCATTTATGCCTCAATGCCGAACGGCATAATGTCGCCGCGCCCGGCACGCAATAGTTGCGGTGTCGCGCCGGTCAGGTCGATCACCGTGGTCGGCTCGATGCCGACGACACCACCTTCGATAATGAGATCAACTGTCTGTTCGAGCGCCGCACGGATCTCGTCCACATCGGTCAGCGGAAACGCATCTCCGGGCAGAATCAGGGTCGAACTCAATAGCGGCTCGCCCATTTCTTCCAGCAAGGCCAGCGCCACCGGATGATCCGGAATGCGCACACCGACCGAGCTGCGTTTGGGATGCTGCAGGCGGCGCGGCACTTCCTTGGTCGCTTGCAAAATGAAGGTATAGGCGCCCGGCGTATTGTGCTTGAGCAGGCGAAACTGGACGTTGTCCACCCGCGCGTAATTCGCCAGTTCCGACAAGTCGCGGCAGACCAGGGTCAGATGATGATGTTCATCCAGATTGCGGATCTGGCGGATGCGCGTGACCGCCTCCTTGTCCTCCAGATGACAGCCCAGCGCATAGCCGGAGTCCGTGGGATAAACGATGACCGCACCTTCGCGCAACAGTGTCGCCGCCTGTTTAATCAGGCGCGCATTGGGATTGTCGGGGTGGATATGGAAGAACTGCGCCATCAGAAGAAAACTCGCGTAGCGAGGGCGAACTGTACCCCTCCCCTTTCGGGGGAAGGGGAACGGGGGTGAGGGAATGGATAGGCAATAAAACCCATCCTGTCTTGAGTCATATCCATCAGACCGCCTTCACCACAGGGGCCGCTTTCCAATCGTCCCAGACCGGGCGGCAGCCCAGCGGCAGATCCGGCAAGCGACCCATATCGCGGTAACTTTCGTTCGGCCCGTGGAAATCGGAGCCGCAGGAACATCTCAGGTTGAATTCTTGGGCGTAGCGCGCGAACTCGGCATACTGCGCCGGAGTGTGGCTGCCGGTCACGACTTCCAGCGCGCCGCCGCCCAGCTCAACAAATTCGGCCAGTAGCTCGCGCATGGTCTTGCTGCCCATGCTCTGCCGCCCGACCATGTAGCGTCCGGGATGCGCCAGCACGGCGATGCCACCGCTGCCTTTTATCCAGTCGATCGCGTCCTGCAAGGCCGCCCATTGATGCGGCACATAGCCCGGTTTGCCCTGTGCCAGATAACGATTAAAGACGCTCTTCACGTCCTTGCACTGGCCGGACTCGACCAGATAGCGCGCAAAGTGGGTGCGCCCGATCATGTTGGGATTGGTGGTGAAACGATAAGCACCCTCCAGTACCCCGCCGATGCCGACTTTGGCCAGCTCGTCCGCCATCTTCTGCGCACGCGCGCCGCGACCGCTGCGCACCTGTTGCAGCCCGGCCACGAGCGGCGGATAGGATGGGTCGATCTTCAAGCCGACGATGTGCAAGGTATGTTTGCGCCAGGACACCGAGATTTCCACGCCATCGATGAAGTACATGCCGTGCAATTCGGCAGCATGACGCGCCTCGGCTAGCCCCTCAAGTTCGTCATGGTCGGTCAGCGCCAACAGCTGCACCCCGCGTCCCGCCGCGCGTGCGACCAGCTCGGCGGGCGTCAGTGTGCCGTCGGAATAGGTGGAATGGCAGTGCAGATCGTAATCAAGCATCAAAACACCCCTGACAATCGTTGCGAGCAAGGCGGAGTGCAAGGCGCACGGCGCGCAACGACCGAGACATAACTGGCTGGTAGGGAAAGAGTGAGGGAAACGCCGAATAAATGCCTGCGCGGGCGAATCGCTGCGTTGCGCGGTGCTCGACAACTCGCCTATCTATTTGATATGTCTCGCTGTCTGCGCTCCGTGCGCCTTGTGCTTCATCCCGCTCGGCGATTTCTTCAACGTTTCCCGAGCACCGTGCAACGCCGCAATCCGCCTGCACAGTAGATTGACAGGGGTGTTCAAGCATCGCCGCCCCCCTTCTTCATGACCTTACCCTCTTCGGCGCGCTTGCGCCGCACTTCCTTGGGGTCGGCGATCAGCGGACGGTAGACCTCGATCCGGTCCAGCTCGCGCAGTTCGGCATCGGCCTTGGTCAGTTTGCCAAAAATTCCCATGCGGCTTTTGGCTGGATCGATCTCCGGATATTTCTTTAGAATGCCGGAGAGTTGCACCGCCTCGGCAACCTTTGTCCCTGCCGGCACCGTAAACTTGAGCAGGGTTTGTTCGTGCGGCAAGGCATAGACCAGCTCTACTTTGATTGTTTCATCGTTCATTTTGCGGCATAGACCTTTTCGGCGCGGTGGATGAAAGCATCCACGAAACTGTTGGCGATATAACTAAACACCGGCCCCACCACCTTTTCCAGTAACTTGCTGGAAAACTCGTAATGTAGACGGAATTCTATTTTACAGGCTTCGTCGTCCAAAGGGATGAATCGCCAACTGCCGTCCAGATGGCGGAACGGGCCATCGCGCAGGGCCATATCGATCTCGTGCGGCGGCAGGCGCCGGTTCTCCGTCGAAAATTGCTGTTTGATATGGTGGTAATTGATGTGCAGTGTGGCATGCATGGTGGTTCCACGCATCTCATCCACCGTCGCCCCGCCGCACCAGGGCATGAACTGGGGATAGTCATCCACCCGGTCCACCAGATCGAACATCTGCTGCGCGCTGCGCGCCACCAACACGGTTTTTTCCACCAAAGCCATGCTTGCCAAGTCCGCCAATCAAAGGCTGGTAGAATAACGCAACCGACCGCAAAACTCACCCCGCCCGAGCAAAACATGAGCATCATCCAGAACAAAAAAGCCTTTCACGAATACTTCATCGAGGAAAAACATGAAGCCGGCCTGATGCTGGAAGGCTGGGAAGTCAAAGCCATCCGCGACGGCCGCGTGCAACTCAAGGAAGCCTACGTCACGGTCAAGGACGGCGCGCTGTATCTGTTCGGCTCCCACATCAGCCCGCTACAGAACGCCTCCACCCACATCCACCCGGACCCCGTGCGCACGCGCAAACTGCTGCTGCACAAACACGAGATCGACAAACTCATCGGCAAAGTGCAGCGGGCGGGTTACACCATCATGCCCCTCGACATGCACTACAAGGGTGGCCGCGTGAAACTGGAGATCGGGCTGGCCAAAGGCAAGAAGGAATACGACAAGCGCGCCACCGAGAAGGAACGCGAATCCAAACGCGAAGCGGCACAGGCCATCAAGAAGGAACGGCGATGAGCGAAGTCGCGCAAACCGTGTATCTCGCCGGCGGCTGCTTCTGGGGGATGGAAGAATTGCTGCGCCAGATTCCCGGGGTGCTGGCCACCGAAGTTGGCTACTGCGGCGGCGACGTGCCGAACGCGACCTATGAGATCGTAAAAACCGGGCACAGCGGCCATGCCGAAGCGGTGAAGATCGTGTTCGATCCGGCGCAAGTCAGTTACCGCCACCTGCTGTTTGAGTTCTTCCGTATGCACAATCCGACCACCCCCAACCGGCAAGGCAACGATGTCGGCTCTTCATACCGTTCCGCGATCTTCTATACGGACGACGAACAGAAACGCAACGCCGAGGAAGTCATCAGAACGGTGGAGAAATCAGGCGAGTGGCAGGCCAAAGTCGTCACCGAGATCGTCCCTTTCAAGGCGTTCTGGCGTGCCGAGGCAGAACATCAGGATTATCTGCGCAGAGATCCGCACGGTTACACCTGCCATTACCTGCGCCGCCTTGACCTGGGCGAGCAAGGCGCATGACACACCAGCAAAACTTGCAGCATCTCGATGCGGTGTTGCTGACCTTGTGGGTCGGCAGCCTGTGGAGTATTGGTTATCTGGCCGTACCCATCCTGTTCCAGGCGCAACCGGACAAACAAATGGCGGGCATGCTGGCGGGGGAGATGTTTCGCGTGCAGAGCCTGGCAGGAATCGTGTGCGGCCTCTATCTGCTTGGCCGAAGCGGGTTGATGGCGGGCAAGGCAGCGATGCGCCAGCCCTTCATTCTGACCATCGCCCTGATGCTCGCCCTCACCCTGCTGATCACCTTCGGCATCCAGCCGCTAATGGCACAACTCAAGGCGCAGGCGCTGCCGCTGGAGGTGATGCAAAGCGCGCTGGCGAACAAATTTGCACTGTGGCATGGCATATCGAGCATCCTGTATCTGCTCGAAAGCCTGTTGGGCGCGTTGGCTGTCGTCTTGTTCTTTCGCACCGCCTTACCGCGAAACTGATGGCGCGAAAGAGACCCGGTCTTATTTGCGCCGGAAAACCAGCAACAACCCAACCACCACACCCGCTGCGCCGCACAACAGCACTTTATTGCGCATATTTTCGATGCCGCTGATTGAGCGGAAAGCGCCCTGCAGGCGATTACCACCGAAAGAGAACAGCGTTTCCAGGCTGACATATTCGCCACCCCATTTGCCGAACAGGGCATAGCCGACGGCCAGCCCGATGATGCCGAGTACCGCGATGATGATCACTTTGCTCATGCTTTTCCTTTCTCTCATTCGTCCAGCAAGATAACCGTGACGGTGGCAGTTTGACGGTCGATTTCCAACAGCACCACACAATATTCGGTATTTTCGCTCACCAGGGTGGGATCGTCGGCGCAACTGCAACCGGCGATGATACTGGCATAAAAAATCCCCGCCTTCACCCGAATTATCTTTTCCATGGCATCCGCGCGATGGATGACAACGGTAATCGGCGCCGGAACGATCTGGCTGCCCACCGCCAACCCCTGTTGCAAAGGCAGAATTTCTACCACATCGGCCAATTCCTGCTTCAGCACCGTTTCGAAATCCGCGCTGCCCCACACAGCCAATGCACGTTCAAAACGCAAAGGAGCGGCATTCGTCATGGTGCCGTCGGTTTGGCCAGTTCCTGCAACACCGCCTTCAGCAACTGCCAGCAGCGCGCAACCGAGGCGATTTCGACCCGCTCGCCCGGCGCATGCGCGCCGCGAATGTCCGGGCCGAAGGAGATCATGTCCAGATGCGGATGGCTGGCCGCGAGCAGGCCGCATTCCAGCCCGGCATGGATCACTTGCAGGTGGGCAGGCTGTCCGAACTGCGCTGTATAGACTTGCTGACAGCGCGCCAACAACGGCGAATCCGGATTCGGCGTCCAGCCCGGATAGGCACCGTCTTTCCATGCAGGCAGGCCGTACCCGGCGGCAAAGGCAACCAGCTTGTCGGCCAGCGCATCGGCACTGGGATCACACAAGGAACGCACCTTGAACGTGATCTTCAACTCGCCCTGTTTTAGTTTCAGCACACCGAGGTTGCTGGAAGTTTCAGTCACGCCGGGAAAATCCCCGCTGATCTGCGCGACGCCGTTGGGCACGTTGTCGAGAAAAGCAAGCAGCCGATCGCGCTCCGCCTGCGCGATTGAATACCCGGACGGCGATTCGTCCAGCTCATAACGGAAATCCACATTTTCATCGATACCGCAGAAACGTTGCCGCCAACTCGCCAGCCGGTGTTCCATCCATTCGTCAATCCCCGCCACGGCAACAAACGGCAACGCACACAAGGCATAAGCCTCGCGCGGGATAGCATTGCGCGCAGTGCCGCCGCTCATCCCGATTAGACGAACATCGGTATGCGCCGACAGATCGCGCAAGGCCTCGGCCATCAGTTTAATCGCATTGCCGCGGCCAAGATGGATGTCGATGCCGGAATGCCCTCCGCGCAGACCCGACACATCGAAACGCAACACTGCATAGTCCTGCGGCAGTGCTTCCGGTGCGGCGATGTGCCGCACCTCCGATACGTTACCCACGGAGTCGGCCGATTGCGGGAGGAGGTGCGATGCAGTCGCTCCCGCACCAGACGGCTCCGCCGCACCCCATCGCACCTCCACATCCACCCCGCCCGCACAACCCAGATAGAAATGTCCCCACTCCTCGGTGTCGAGATTAATGAGAAACCGGCCCTGCAAATCACCCGGTGCCAGTCCGCGCGCACCGTCCATGCCGGATTCCTCATTCACGGTGAGCAACACTTCCAGCGACGGACGGGTAAGGCCCGGCTCCCCCAGCGCGGCCAGCGCCAGTGCCACGCCGATGCCGTTATCCGCGCCCAGCGTGGTCTGCGCCGCCACCACCCAGCCATCGCGCACTGTCACTGCGATGGGATCGCGCCCGAAATCGTGTACGGTTCCCGCATTGGCCTGACAAACCATGTCGAGATGCCCTTGCAGGATCACCCCGGGGGCGGATTCATTTCCCCGACTAGCCGGTTTTTTTAGGAGCAGATTGCCCGCTTCATCTTCCCGGGATTCGATGCCGCGCGCGGCAGCCCAGGCGACTAGATATTTTTTCAGCGCCGCCTCGCCCAATGAAGCGCGCGGAATTTGGCACAGCACGGCGAAGTGCGACCAGACCGCGCGCGGCGACAACTGGTGCAACGGAAAATCGAGTGTCATCAAAAAATTCCTAAACCTGACGGCGTAATTGCTGCAACTCGGCCAGACAAAGATGGATGAACGCCAACGCCACATACACCGGCGCAAACAGATTCAGCAACGGCACGAACTGCAGCAGGGAAACCACGGCGCCAAGCAGGTACAAGCGCGGTGTCGCCCGCTCGATCACTTGGGCGTATTCCTCCCGGCTGGCATGTTCCGCCAGCGCATCATAGCGAAACAGTCGCTGGTTCAGATAGGCCAGCAGGATCACCGGAATTAGCAGCGCCAGCGGCGAGAATAGCCACAAGGGCAAACTCACTCCCCAGCCCACCGCATACACCACGATCGCCATTGTCGCGTTGCCGATACTGCCGGCCGTGCTGCCGCCGCGCGCCCGTGCCAGCTCCGGATAATTTTTTTGCGCCACATGATTCACCATTGCCGGCATCGCAAAAAACGCGGTGATCAGCAGTGCAGTCACATAGATGGCGGGCAACAGCAGCAGCACCAGAATGACGCCGGTCAAGTAATGCGCCAGCGCGCTCAGCGCGCCTTGCGCTATCCATTGCTCCAGCCCGGTTTCCTGCACCAAACTGGTCAAGCCACTGATCCAGCCACCCCAGAACAACAGCAACGCGCCTGTCCAAAGCGCCATCGCCAGCAACATCGGCCACAACATCAGCGCCAGCATTTTCGGGTGAAACAGAGATTTGAATGCCTGCGCAAGCGCGGTAATGACACTATTCATATGACTTTATTGGACAAAGCGAAAGTTTTGCAGTCGGTCGAAGCGGCCTGATACATGTCGGCAACACCCCCGGTCGCGCCTAAATTCGTTTATCAAAAATAGAGGGAGAACCTGCCGCACCACCACCCTGCTCAAAAGATTGAGTTGTGTGCGCCCTGCTTGTGTAACTTTGGTACGCGGGAATGGCGACAGCGGCCAGCACCGCCAGAATCCAAACCAGCGCGAGTATGAACAAAACAAATACAATGTTGCTGACTCCTCCTTTGCTGGAAAGTTTTTCCATTTGTTTTTGCATATCGGCTGTCGCACCACGTGCCGATAAAATTTTCTTCCTGCAGTGCTTGTAATAAATGGCGTTTGCATACATCGGCAGCAAAATGAAAATGCCGAGAAAATAAAGCAGATAAGCCAAGCCAATCGAAGGGTCGGCAGGATGGTCTGATAAGCCTGTCATTAGTCCGATCAACCCGAAAAATAAATAGGGCAGGAGAAAGTAGCACAGCGCATACAGCCACATCTTCCGGTAGAGCATCCAATAGAAAGTGATGAAGAATCCCGGCCAATGCCAATTGGCGCTCACCTTGCCATCGGCGTCAAAACGCGCAAACTGGCGCAGGTAATATTCCTGATTCTTCGGTCCCAGGACCGCCTTGTAATACGCATCCAGCCCGCCGGGCTCATTGATTTTTTCCTGCGCTGTTTGGGAACTATCGGCAGGCAGCGGCATAACGTCACCGCAAGCCATGCAGAATGCCGCCGCCGCATCATTCGAAGCCCCGCACTTTGGACAAAACATAACTTTCACCGAGTTGATTTTTGTGCTGATGTAGCAATCAGTACCGCACCTGCACCCGATAATTCAGCTTTGTGCTGCTTTCGGGGGGAACGGATATATGCCAGACAGCGGTATTGCCGGCAGCTTTAGTGTGTTTCTGACTCTCCGAGAGCATCTTCCAGTCACCCGGGATCGGCTCTTGCACGACCACATTCACCGTTTCTTTTTTGGCATTCTTGAGCACGATCTCGAAAGCACTCTCGAACGATGCGCCACCTTTGGCCGAGTTGGGCAAGCGCGTAAAATCGGTTTGCTTCTTGTCTGCCGTCATGTCGAATGCTTCACCCAGTTTAAGGCGCACTTTTTCATTTTTTGGCGTGTGGTCAATATGATCTTCGCCGACAAACTGGGCGTTGCCTGCCGCATCTTTTTTGTACACCCGTATCACGCCCTTGGGTAGCGGCATGCCGAGATGCGCGCTTTCCCTGTTGTCAAATTCGACGAACACACCGACTTTCATTTTCTGTCCGAGATCGCCGTGACTGCTGTTGTAGTAATAATTGGCTCCGCGCAGCAACAATTCTTTCCGCACCGGAATTCCGGCAGCCGTGAGCAGCGATACTTGTTTGGTCTGGTTCTCGGCGATGGTGGTGGGGCGATCAAGTGTGTAGAGGTGAAATTCAAGCAGTGATTCCTCCACCATGTCCGAGGCCGGAGCTATCATTGCCCTTTCCCGGCTTGCCCCCAGGTTCGCGAAACGCATTTCGTTCCGCACCTGATTTACCTCCCCCGCCACCAGTTGCAGCTTCGCGTTGTGGTAGCTTGCACCGCTGGTATTGGTCAGTGTCACCCAGGCGGAAAGGTCCAGCTTGTCGTCCGCAGAATTCAGCTCCGCCACGTAATCCGCTTTCCAGGCGAGTCCGCCGGTGAGATAGGAAAGCTCCACTTCCTGTTGCGAAGCTCCCCTGTTGTCGAGAGACATCACCAGCGTCGGCCTATCGCGCAGATTGGCCGGAACATCCGGATAAACGATACGGCCCGGAATCCCTGTCTCGATACGATTGCCGATCTTCAACACCACCCCCTCACTGGCCGCCAGCACCTGCGCCGGTTCGCTCGTTTCGCCCCCTGTGGCAGGATTGATGCGGACGATGTTGACGGTTTTTCCGACATATTTATCCAGCAGTTTTTGCGGTGTCAGCAGATCAAAATCAAAATTCTGCTCTATGACGTAAAGGCTTCCGGGGCTGGTTAAACTGCGCAGCAATGCGGTCTCTGGACGCATCCGCGCGCTGATATCACGAAATGCCAGCATATTTTTCCCGCCGGGAAACGCTATCTTGCGCTGGTCTTTCACCAGGGCGAGGTTGTCGTTGTAGATGGTGACGGCGACATGCTGCTGGTCTTGCAACGTGCTGCGCAGCTCGTCGGCCTGAGCCAAGGCGCAAGGCAATAAAGCCAGCAAAAGAAGCGTCAGGGGATGGCTGTGTAAAAATGGCATGTCGGTCTCCAGTCAGGGTTGCAACAGACGAGCGCGCGAAATCAGGCATCCGCAGGCTTAGGGATGCGTTACATCCCTAAGCGAGTCCGACATACACATTCTGCACATCGTCGTCGGTGTCAATGGCTTCCAGAAATGCCTCCACTTCTTCGCGTTCGGCATCACCGGCGAGGGTGAGCGGATTCTTCGGACGGTAGCCGATTATCGCCGAGGTCACGGTGAAACCCTGCGCCGGCAACGCCTTGCACACGGCATCCAGGTCGGTCGGCTCGGTGATGAACAGAGTTGCCCCCTCATCTGCCGGTTCGAGGTCTTGCGCGCCCGCTTCGATGGCGGCAACTTCCGCGTCCGCATCTGCGGAATCTGGAGTCGCCTCGACCATGCCGACATGATCGAAATCCCAGGAGACCGAACCCGGCGCGCCGAGCTGCCCCTTGCGAAACAGCACGTTCATGCTGGATTTTGTGCGGTTGATGTTGTCGGACAAACACTCGACGATGACCGGCACGCGATGCGGGGCAAAACCTTCATAGACCAGGGTTTCCATATGCAGCGGGCCGTCCAGCAAACCCGCTCCTTTCTTGATGGCGCGATCCAGCGTGTCTTTTGGCATTGAAGCCTTCTTGGCCTGCTCGACGACAAGGCGCAGACGCGAATTTGAATTGGGATCGGCGCCGCCGCGTGCGGCCACCATGATTTCTTTGGCCAGCTTACCGAAAATCTTGCCCTTTGCGTTCGCCGCGACTTCCTTGTGTTTGGCCTTCCACTGTGCGCCCATCTTTTTTCTCTTCCAGTTTGATTAAATCGGGAACGCGCATCTTGCCTCAAGCGGCGTGCGGCTTCAATCACAACAACATCTCAACGACAAGTGAAAGCCTATTTTCGATTCGCCGCGTCCTCCAGCACGCGCAGGAAATCATCGCCATATTTGCTTAATTTGGATTGACCCAGGCCGCTGATCTGCCCCATTTCGGTCAGGGTCTGCGGCTTACGATCAAGCATTTCCAGCAAAGTACTATCGTGAAAAATAACATACGGCGGCACCCCTTGCTCGCGCGCCAGCTCGCTGCGTTTAGCCTTGAGCGCCTGCCACAAGGGGTCTTCGTTGGCGCCGGCGAAGGCTTCGCGTAGGCGCGAGCCGCGCTCGGCCTTGCTGGATTTGCGTTTGGCGGGTTCGGCATCGCGGCGCAGCCAGACTTCCTGTTGACCTTTCAACACCGGGCGCGCGGCTTCGGTGAGCTTCAATCCGCCGTAGCCTTCGATATCCACGTTGATGAATCCGGCGGCGACAAGCTGGCGGTAGACGCTGCTCCATTGCTGCCGTGCCATGTCTTTGCCGATGCCGAAAGTACTAAGTTGCTGGTGGTTGAATTGTTCGACTTTGGGCGAGAGCTTGCCCAGCAGCACGTCGATGAGATGCACGACACCGAAGCGTTGCCCGGTGCGATAAACGCACGACAGCGCCATTTGAGCGGCTTGCGTGGCATCCCAGGTATCCACGGGTGACAGGCAGTTATCGCACTCGCCGCATCCGCCGGGATGTTCTTCGCCGAAGTAGCGCAGTATGGTCTGGTGGCGGCAGGCGGTGGATTCGCAGAAGCCGAGCAGTGCATCAAGTTTTTGCAGTTCGACGCGCTTGCGTTCCTCCGGCGCATCACCGGAGAGCAGCATCTGGCGCATGGACACCACATCACCCAAACCATAGGCCATCCACGCATTCGCGGGCAAACCGTCGCGCCCCGCTCTACCCGTTTCCTGGTAATACCCCTCCATGCTTTTGGGCAGGTCCATGTGGGCGACGAAGCGCACGTTGGGTTTGTCTATGCCCATACCGAAGGCAACAGTGGCGACCATGATGACGCCTTCTTCGCGCAGGAATTTTTTCTGATTTTTTCTGCGCACCTCGGCATCCAACCCAGCGTGATACGGCAAGGCATCCCAGCCCTGCTCTTTCAGCCAGGCAGCGGTCTCTTCCACCTTCTTGCGCGACAGGCAATACACGATGCCCGCGTCGTCTGGATGCTCGGTTTCGAGGAAGGTCTGCAATTGTTTGCGCGCGTTGTCCTTGAGCGTAACGCGGTAGCGGATGTTGGGACGGTCGAAGCTGGAAACGAACTGCTGCGCCTGCTCCAACTGCAGCCGCTCGATGATTTCGGCACGTGTCGGTGCATCTGCTGTTGCTGTCAGGGCGATACGCGGCACATTGGGGAATCGCTCATGCAGCACGGTCAATGCGCGATATTCCGGGCGGAAGTCATGCCCCCATTGCGACACGCAGTGCGCCTCGTCGATGGCAAACAGGGCAATATTTTTGTCCCTATTCAGGCGCTCCAGCAGATTCAGAAAACCTTCCGTCATCAGGCGTTCCGGCGCGACGTACAAAAGCTTTAATTCTCCGCGCAGCAAGCTTTGCGATACCGCCCGCGCCGTCTCCGCATCCAGGCTCGAATTAAGAAATGCCGCAGTCACACCAAGCTGTTTTAACGCATCCACCTGATCCTGCATCAAAGCAATCAGCGGCGACACCACGATGCCCGCGCCGTCACGCATCAACGCGGGAATCTGGTAGCACAGCGACTTCCCTCCGCCGGTAGGCATCAGCACCAGCGCATCGCCGCCGGCCGCGAGATGTCCGACGATGTGCTCTTGCGCGCCGCGAAAAGTAGGATAACCGAAGGTCTCGCGAAGGATCTGCCGGGCCAAGTTTTGCATGATAAAAAGTGTCTCTGTAAAGAATTGCAAGCTTACCGCAACAGGCACGATCAAAGGCGCTTCATGCGCCCGGGGTGTATGATTTGCGGGTTTGCAACGAGTTATAAACACGCAAGGGAGAAATTAGATGAGCATCCGCACCGTCAACACCCGGCCATTCAGCGATCAAAAACCCGGCACTTCCGGCCTGCGTAAAAAAGTCCCGGTATTCCGCCAGCCGCACTATCTTGAAAACTTCGTGCAGTCGATCTTCGACAGCATCAGCGCCCCGCACGGCGCGACGCTGGTACTGGGCGGCGACGGGCGTTTTTACAACCGCACCGCGATCCAGATCATTCTAAAAATGGCCGCGGCCAACGGCTTTGGCAAAGTGCTGGTGGGACGGGGAGGTATCCTTTCCACGCCCGCCGCCTCGTGTGTGATCCGCAAGCACAAAGCCTTCGGTGGCCTGATCCTTTCCGCCAGCCACAATCCTGGCGGACCGGACGGCGATTTCGGCATCAAGTTCAACAGCGGCAACGGCGGCCCCGCCACCGAGAGCGTAACCGAGGCGATTTTCGCCCGGAGCAAAATCATCGAACACTATCGCTTTCTGGATGCTGGTGATGTGATGCTCGACCGACTGGGAGAAACAACACTCGGCAGGATGCGGGTGGAGGTAATCGACCCGGTGGCCGATTATGCCGAACTGATGGAAGCGCTGTTTGATTTCGATGCGATCCGTGCTGCACTGGCTGGCAGTTTCAGAATTAAATTCGATGCCATGCACGCCGTCACCGGCCCCTATGCCAGGGAAATCCTGGTCAACCGTTTGGGCGCGCCTGCCGATAGCGTGATGAATGCCGTGCCGCTGGAAGATTTTGGCGGCGGTCATCCGGACCCCAACCTGACCTATGCGCATGATCTGGTGGAAATCATGTATGGCGCCGATGCGCCGGATTTCGGCGCCGCATCCGACGGCGACGGCGACCGTAACATGATCCTTGGCCGGCATTTTTTCGTGACGCCCTCCGACAGCCTGGCCGTGATTGCCGCCAATGCCACGCTGGTGCCGGGCTATCGCCAGGGAGTGGCGGGCATCGCCCGTTCCATGCCCACCAGCGCGGCGGCCGATCGTGTCGCCGGCGCGCTGGGCATTCCTTGTTTTGAAACTCCGACCGGCTGGAAATTCTTCGGCAACCTGATGGATGCGGGCAAGGTCACACTGTGCGGCGAAGAAAGTTTCGGCACCAGCTCCAGCCATGTTCGCGAAAAGGACGGACTGTGGGCAGTGCTGTTCTGGCTCGACATTCTGGCCGTGCGCAAGCAGCCGGTCGAAACCATCGTGCGCGAACACTGGGCCAAATATGGCCGCAATTTTTATTCGCGCTACGACTATGAAGCCTTGCCGACCGAAGCGGCAGACGGTGTTATGCAGCATCTGCGCGCGAACTTCAGCTCGCTCACCGGCAAGACATTCGGCCCGTACACGGTGCAGACCTGCGACGACTTCAGCTACACCGACCCGGTGGACGGTAGCATCAGCAAGAATCAGGGCATCCGCATTCTGTTCAGCGACGGCTCGCGCATCATATTCCGCCTCTCCGGCACGGGCACGGAAGGCGCGACACTGCGCGTCTATCTGGAAGCGTACGAAGCCGACGTCTCGCGCCATCATCTGGACGCGCAGGAAGCACTGAAGGAATTGATTGAGATCGCGTTGCGCATCTCCGAGTTGCAGGCACGCACCGGGCGTGATCAGCCGACGGTTATCACTTGAGTTGGGAAGCTGCTTAGCGAGAAATTCGCACCGCGATTCACTCGCGCCATCTCCCTCCAGGGGGAGGGGCGAAAACGGGCATGGGGAGTTTCTTTATCAGGACCGTTCCATGCCTTTTAGGGTGTTGGCGCGGCACCCGAAGCGGCAACCCCGGCATTGATGATTCGAACGAATACCTCGCCGCGTTTGATCATCCCCAGCTCGCTCCGCGCCCGTTCTTCTATCGCATCGGTACCGCGCTTCAAGTCACGCACCTCCGCATCCAGCGCAGCATTGCGTTGCCGCGCCTGATCGTTGAGAGTTTTTTGCGTTTCGAGTTTCTGGTTGACGTCCCACACCTTCAACCAGCTTCCCTTGCCGAACCATAGCGGATACTGCAACAGAACGACAAGCGCGAGCAGGATGTAGGTGACAACGCGCACGGACTCAGCGGAGCTGGTAAAAAGCCTCGCGTCCCGGGTAGGAGGCGCTGTCGCCGAGATCTTCCTCGATGCGCAGCAACTGGTTGTATTTCGCCATCCGGTCCGAACGCGACAGTGAACCGCTCTTGATCTGCATCACATTGGTCGCCACCGCCAGATCGGCGATAGTCGAGTCTTCAGTCTCGCCGGAACGGTGCGAGACGACCGCGGTATAACCGGCGCGTTTCGCCATCTCGATGGCGGCAAAAGTCTCGGTCAAGGTACCGATCTGGTTGACCTTGATCAGAATCGAGTTGGCGACCCCGCGTTTGATGCCTTCGCGCAAAATCTTGGTATTGGTCACGAATAAATCGTCGCCAACCAGTTGCACCGTTGCGCCAAGACGGTCGGTCAATACCTTCCAGCCGTCCCAGTCATTTTCACCCAAGCCGTCCTCGATCGAAATGATCGGATATTTGTCCACCCAGGTCGCATACAGATCGACCATCTGCTGCGAGCTAAGGGTCAGCCCGTCCGCTTTCAGGTGATACATGCCATCCTTGTAAAATTCCGACGCGGCCGGGTCCATCCCGATCGCCACATCCGTGCCGGGCACGTAACCCGCCGCCTCGATCGCCTCGACGATGACCTTCAGCGCCGCCTCATTGGAGCCAAGCGCCGGAGCAAAGCCGCCTTCATCACCAACTGTGGTAGGAAGACCACGGTGATGCAAAATCGCCTTCAGCGCATGAAACACTTCCGCGCCGCAACGCAAGGCTTCACGAAAACTCTGCGCGCCGACGGGAATGATCATGAATTCCTGCATATCCGCGCCGCCGCTAGCATGCGCGCCGCCGTTGATGACATTCATCATCGGCACCGGCATCTCCATGCGTGCCGCGCCGCCAAGATAACGATACAGCGGCAGACCGCTTTCTTCTGCAGCCGCACGGGCAACCGCCATCGATACCGCCAGAATGGCATTCGCGCCGAGGCGGGATTTGCTGTCGGTGCCGTCCAGATCGATCATGGTCTGGTCGATGAATGCCTGTTCCGCCACATCAAGCCCGATGATCGCTTCAGCGATCTCGGTGTTCACGTTCTCGACCGCTTTCAACACGCCCTTGCCCAGATAGCGCTGCTTGTCGCCATCGCGCAATTCGATCGCCTCTCTCTCCCCGGTAGATGCGCCGGACGGCACGGCGGCTCGCCCCATTACGCCGGACTCCAGCAATACATCGGCCTCCACCGTGGGATTGCCACGGGAATCCAAAATCTCGCGTGCTACCACATCAACAATTGCACTCATTTTCTATTTTCCTTCGCTCACATACTTTTCAAGTTAACGTTCTCTTCGATAAAAGCTTGCTGCTTCACCAATGCGTCAATCGCCTTGAGTGTTTGCAACAATTCCTGCAGATAGCCCAGCGGAAATGCATTGGGGCCATCAGACATTGCTTTTGCGGGATCCGGATGCGTCTCCATGAAAACTCCCGCCACGCCCGCCGCAACCGCCGCGCGCGCCAGCACCGGCACGAACTCGCGCTGGCCGCCGCTGGCCGTGCCCTGACCGCCGGGCAATTGCACCGAGTGCGTGGCGTCGAACACCACCGGACAACCGGTGTCGCGCATCACCGCCAGCGAGCGCATATCCGACACTAGGTTATTGTAGCCGAACGAGGCACCGCGCTCGCATACCATAATGGTATCGCCTCCGCTTACTTCGCGCGCTTTTTCCACCACATTTTTCATATCCCACGGCGACAGAAACTGCCCCTTCTTAATGTTCACCGGCTTGCCGGATTTCGCCACGGCATGGATGAAATCCGTCTGGCGACAGAGGAACGCGGGCGTTTGTAGCACATCAACCACCGCCGCCACCGGGCCGATCTCGTCCTCGTCATGCACATCGGTCAGCACCGGCACGCCGATCTGCACTTTGACCTTTTCCAGAATCTTCAACCCCGCTTCCATGCCAAAGCCGCGAAAAGTCTTGCCGGAGCTGCGGTTGGCTTTGTCGTAGGAGGATTTGTAAATAAAGTTGATCTGCAACGCATTGCAAATCTCTTTCAACCGCCCTGCGGTATCCAGGGCCATCTGCTCCGACTCGATCACGCAGGGTCCCGCGATCAGAAACAGCGGCTTATCCAATCCAATCTGAAAACCGCAGAGTTTCAAGCCGACTCCCTGCGTGCGACCGCAGCCTCGACATATTCCTTAAACAAAGGATGTCCGGTGCGCGGCGTTGAGGTAAATTCCGGGTGGAACTGCACCCCCACAAACCAGGGATGGATGCGCTGTGGCAACTCCATAATTTCCGGCAAATCCTCGGATGGTGTGCGGGCGGAAATGATCAAGCCGGTTTTTTCCAGCACCGGCACATAATGGTTATTCACCTCATAACGATGGCGGTGCCGCTCGTTCACCTCATCACCATAGATGCGTTGCGCCATTGTTCCCGGCTTAATCGGGCAGCGCTGCGAACCGAGGCGCATGGTGCCGCCCAAGTCGGAATCCGCGCTCCGTTGTGCCACTTTCCCGTCGCGGTCCAGCCACTCGGCAATCAGCGCCACCACCGGATGCTCGGTTTCAAGGTCGAACTCAGTACTATTGGCATCGGCCATACCCGCCACGTGGCGCGCGTATTCGATGACCGCGAGTTGCATGCCAAGGCAGATACCAAGATAAGGAACTTTATTTTCGCGCGCATACTGAATGGCTGCGATCTTACCCTCGGTCCCGCGCACTCCAAACCCGCCCGGCACCAAAATCGCATCAAGATTTTTTAAGGAATCAGTGCCTTCATTCTCGATAACTTCAGAATCAATATATTCGATATTCACCCGTGTCGAAGTGTGAATTCCCGCGTGCTTCAACGCTTCGATCAATGATTTGTACGACTCGGTCAGATCGACATATTTGCCGACCATACCGATGCTAATCTCGTGCTGCGGATTCTCCTGTGCCTTGATCAGATTCTGCCAAACCGAAAGGTCTGCAGGTGGCGCATTCAACGCAAGCTCCTCGCAGATGATGCGATCCAGCCCCTGCTCGTGCAGCATCTGCGGGACTTTGTAGATACTATCCACATCCCACATTGAGATCACGCTGTCTTCGCGCACATTGGCGAACAGGGAAATCTTGGCACGCTCATCATCCGGGATACGGCGATCAGCACGGCACAGCAGCGCGGTCGGAAAGATACCAATCTCGCGCAGCTTCTGCACACTGTGCTGCGTCGGTTTGGTCTTCAGTTCACCCGCTGTTGCAATGTATGGGACGAGAGTAAGGTGCACATAGGCCACCTGGTGACGCCCCATGCGCAATCCCATCTGCCGCGCCGCCTCAAGAAACGGCAGCGATTCGATATCGCCCACCGTGCCGCCGATCTCGACAATCGCCACGTCGGCCTTGCCATCAAGAGAGGCTGCGGCACCGCGCTCGACAAACGCCTGTATCTCGTTGGTGATGTGCGGAATCACCTGCACCGTCTTGCCCAGATATTCGCCGCGCCGCTCCTTGCGGATCACGCTCTCGTAGATCTGTCCGGTGGTGAAATTATTGGCCTTGCGCATCTTTGCCGTGATGAAACGCTCGTAATGCCCTAGATCGAGATCGGTCTCGGCACCGTCTTCCGTGACAAATACTTCGCCATGCTGAAACGGACTCATCGTACCCGGATCGACGTTTATGTACGGATCGAGTTTAAGCATCGTGACTTTGAGATTGCGCGATTCCAGGATCGCCGCAAGTGAAGCGGCGGCAATGCCCTTCCCCAGTGATGAGACAACGCCGCCGGTAATAAAGATGTATTTTGTCATGGGTTTAGATTGTATCGCAAATCCGCAAGCTATTAAAAATAAGAAGCACTCGCCCCTTTTTAAAATCGTTGAAAAAAATAAAAAAGCCCAACACAAGGCTGGGCTTTTTTATTCGTAAGGAGTCTGACGATGACCTACTTTCACATGCGGATGCACACTATCATTGGCGCGAAGTCGTTTCACTGTCCTGTTCGAGATGGGAAGGAGTGGGACCAACTTGCTATGGTCGTCAGACATAACT
>Ga0210004_1000183_pt1 | contig 36149 bp, 36 predicted proteins | sample CryGey13umfilter_FD_185450 | JGI IMG/M metagenome (GOLD analysis project Ga0210004, IMG submission 185450) | Groundwater microbial communities from aquifer in Utah, USA - Crystal Geyser 4/8/14 3 um filter (SPAdes) (version 3) | ecosystem: Environmental > Aquatic > Deep subsurface > Groundwater...
TAAGCTTTGTCGGGATTTCTTTGATTTTCTCAATATTTACTTTTATTGGTTCAGGAACAGTATAGCCGAGACTCTTTGACATTGAGATGATATTGCCTATGAGAATCTTTTCAAGAAGCTCTTTTCTCTTTGCCCACCCTCCAAGTTTCTGGTATTTCTCGTAGTTCTTTTCGTTTAATGCAAGCCAGGGGGTGAGGAAGGAGTAAACAGAATTTACTTTATTAATCCCATAAGGAAATTCTTCAATGAATGTATCCTTTTTAAGGATTTTATATGTATCATTTGAGAATACAATTGATTTTCCAACAAGATTAAGATTTGAAATGAGTTTTGCTCCTTCTTCAATTCCCAACAATAAACAATTTCCCTTAACATATTTATATTGTACAAGTGGATATTTATATTTGACTGAATTATCGTCAAGGTGTTGATGTAGCAATATTTCATTAGGACATAATGCGGAAATAGCGCCTCGTATGTCTTTTGGTTGTAAGTTATTCGCATGTCTATCAAAATGTAAAAAGACAATTGTATTTAAAACTTTCTTATCCATTCTACTTTCTGAGATATCAACAGTCATATGATAATCGTTCCCGTAGGTGCTTGATAGTTAAAGCCAATCTCATGATCATAATAGTGAGGTTCAAGAAAATAAAAATTACCCTTTCCTTTATCTGCAATAGTATCTGGATTAAATTTATAGGCATTTATAGATATTGAATTCATCGCAATTTTGCTGGCAAGCCCTTTTAACTTTCTCCTTCGCTCCCACCTATCCATATTTTCTTCAAAGATATTCTCTATTTCTTCTCTTAAATCAGAAGCTAAATTATTGACAATTACGTTGTATTGTTTCAGTTCTCCCCTTAGCTCTAATCTAATATTGAAATCATGTTGCCTCCCATTTTTTAGGTACTTATGCGAGAAATCCAGCAGGCATTTTGTTCTGTCGTTTCCTAAATCTTTACGCTTTAGCTCTTTAAAATACTGCCTCGCAAGATCAAAGACTTTGCTTTCTGCTATCTCATTTTTTCCAGCTTTATTTAAAATATCGGCCGTTGCATCAAGAGCGAGTCGGTCATAGACCATTGCATTGAATTCGCCACTGGGACAATAACTACATTTTGCATCTGGGTCATATAACCTAACAACTTCTACTGTTTTGGTTGCTTTTTCACCTTCTCTATTACATCGCCCTGCAACTTGAATAATCGAGTCCAATGGGCCAAAATCACGGATTATATAGTCCATGTCTATATCAACGCCTGCCTCGATACATTGAGTCGTTATAACTAATGCCCGCTTTGATTCTTTTATTTTTTCTATCCTAATTAATCTCTCAGCAGGTATAACATATGATGATAAAAAGTATTTTTCTCTATCACCTGCGAAATCTTTGATGCTTGTGTAGACCTTTCTTGCTGAATCCCTTGTGTTGAGTACTATCATGATTTTGTTTTCTTCAATTTTAGGAAGTTCCTCTATTAGATGATTACTAAAATCATCTATTGCTATAGTATCTTTGTGTTTTAACAGAAGTTTATACCTGCGCTGTTTTCCAAAATATCTTTTCGGCCCTTTAAGGGATGCTCCAATTTTAAGTGTTGGTACAAGTTCTTTGGCATTTTCTATAAATTGTGGCTGTGTTGCAGACATGAGGAGAACATAGCTATTTCCAATGTCTGCAATACATTTTATGAAAGTTGAGAAAGGATGCCACAGGTGAGGAGGTAATGCCTGAACCTCATCCATAATAATGATACTGTTAAAAAGATTATGAAATCGCATAAGGTATTTCGGCTTAAAACTAAGGAAAGCATATAGAAGTTGGTCAAAGGTAGTCATTATTATCTGTGATTTCCATATATTGGCAAAGAATTCTGCGGTGTTTGGTTCGTATCCATTAAATTCCAAAGTTGATAGGGAGTGATTCTTTAGGAATAACTCTTCATTCGGATTCTTAAGAAATTTCTCATATTCATTGGCAGTCTGGTCAATAATAGAAAGAAACGGTAAGGCGACAATAATCTGAGGTACAAAGTCCAGATCGTTCTGGATTTTATTCCTCAATTTTATTGCCCATGAGGCAGCTAATAATGTTTTTCCCATTCCGGTAGGTAACGTTAATGAATAGATATGGTTGTTTATATCAATGATTTTTAATGTTGAAATCACTTCTTTGTAGGCATTTCCCCTATCCCTATTTATACTTGCCCTTTTGTTTTTAAATTTCTCTGCCTTGTAAAGGTCGATCACATCGGAATCTATAGCTACAGGCTGTCTTTGATAGAGGGATTTATCTGTGACGGCAAGATAGGCTTTGTCAGCTTCTAAAAGCAATGAATAGATAAATAAAGTCAATAATCTAAATTCTATTTTTTGCTCATCGGAAAAAGAAGACATGTCAGAGAAAAGGTCTTCTATACCACAATCTATCCCCGTAAGATTAAGCGAATTTATGTTGCCCGTAAGACCAGCATCCATTGGGGGTTGGCTATTTAGGATCTCTCTTTTAAAGGCTTTTAGACGGTCTTCCATTGCTGAATCGTTAGGCAGATTTTTTGATAATTCAGAATGATGATATAAAATCGCCAATAAAGGTGCTAAAGCAATCGCTTCGTTTAAATTATTTTCTTTGCAATAATTTATCAGCGGTTCGTATGCGAGTAAAGCAGACAAGCCAGTATGCCAATGTTCTCCATTAGGCCATTTTCTACCGGTTCTTATTCGTTTTTGAAAATAAGCTGTTGCCTTGCCTATATCATGGAGTAAAGTAGCCTTTTCAATTAATGTTTTTAGATGCTCCTTTTTGAGTCTAAGGGAAGGAAAGTTTACTTTTTTATTCTCTAACAGTTCAACTGCAATCTCTTTAACCTGTTGTAAGTGTTTTTCAAGCGGCAAATCGGGATGTGACTTAATATCAGAATATTGGCACATATTTATTCCATGCTGGTATATGCAGAATATTCATACAATTTGTTATCGGTACTGCTCCTCCGTCAAGGTTAACTGAGAAGACTGTATGTTCAAAATCCCTCGGAGGCTTGATGCCTTTTAACCCCTCAAATTCTGTTATGTGCAATTTATAGTCTTTTGGTAATTGATTTATTTTATCAAAATCTAACTCTCCATGAATTCCCCGCATTAAAGCGCCGCTTACTTCTATGCGATCTCCATCAACTATCTTAGCTTCTGCAATATCAGACACATTGAAATCCGTGCTTGCTATAAATTGAGCAAGACCAAGGCAGGGCGAATATATAGGTTCATGTTTTTCCATCAGTTGTTGAAGTTTTATCAGGGTTTCGTTTTCTCCAGTGATATAAATCATATACTTTGGATTAACAATAACCTCAACCGATGTCCTTGAAGACTCTTTATTCGCTGAACTTCCAGAAAATCCCTGCCGTGTCAGATAAGGCATAGATATTGTGCGATATTCACCGCAAATCTCTACGCCACACTGAAATATTGAATAAAGGCTCAAGTCATCTTTTTCAATACCTAAGACCGAACCTACAAATCCCATAATTGCAGTTTTTGTCGGACAGGGTTGTGTTAACCGATAAACATTAGTATAGGGGCTACAGAAATGAGCAAAGCGTCCGTACATCATAAAAGATAAAACTTTCATTTCTGTCTTCATTACTCAAAATCAATGTTAGGGATTTCTGTAACTATTCCTTTAAGATCATCGTGTAGGCATTCTTTAAATTGTTTAAATGTCATCAGTTCATTAGAAGCAAATTTAATTGATTGAACAGCTCCCTTCGCTCCCTTTTTAGATTCTATTTTTTGATAGAACTTGCTTAGATCAATAGTAAAGTCTTCAATACTTCTGTATGCTTCTTCGTCAACAGGCTTTCCATTTTTTTCAATAGGATTTAACTTTATGCTGTTCACAAGGTCTCCAAAATGAAAAGGTTTATTGTATTCAATGTCTATTAATAACCTCGGAACTTGATTCTTACTACGGGTATGTCTATCTCGAGTGCCACGCCAAAGGGCTTTTAGAAATAAATCATGGTCTTCATTGGAAAGTCCTGTGAATTTAGCCACGTTTTCATTGGCAACACTACTTGTAGCAAAAAGACCATATTCAATGCAATGAGTATCGCCAATAATACCTGCTTCCTTCTCTTCTTTGCTTCCCATTACGCTGGTTATTTGTTTGTTTGACTGGACGACTCGATGTAATGATGTAGCAACTTCTATTTGGATTGGGCCTGTTAAAGGTCCTCCCAATATTTTTAAATTACCTTTTAATGCAAGCACACTTCCGAACATTCTTAAGTCTTTAAAGGTGCCACATAAATATGCTCTCAAGGAATTAATTATGTCCTTTTGAACCTCATCTGCTGACACATTACCAACTACAATCTTTTCCTTTTCATCCTCTTTTTTACTCGCCGATGCTGCTTTTTCCTCTTCTTTATCCTTAGATTTCCCCAATTTATCTAAAAGCTTCTTAAGCCCGTCTGGTGATGGTTTTTCAAGAAATTGCTTATACGCGTCTGTTTTTTCATTCAACCTACCTTTAACGGCGTTTTTAATGTATGCCACTGTGCCTGCCAAGTTATTGTTACCAAATAAATAATTCCCTAATCTTTCATTAAGAGTTACAGTTTCAGAAGCATCTTTACCGAGTTTTGTTACTAACAGCGAATCAATTCCTTCTTTTACCGCGATATAACCTCTGACTGACCTTTTAATGCAGACATCAGTTACATCACATTTCTTTGTATACCTATCTATACGAGGTTCATTTCCACTTGGGTCACCATTTGGATTACTCTTGCGAACTTCCCATAAAAACAAAGTCTCATGCCTATTGGTTAAAGTAGTGTTACTCATTGTTTTTACTTCCTCCTTTATCATTTTGTTTTGGGTCTTCTTTTTTCATATAAATAAAATCCCTACCAACTGCCCATCCATGGCAAAAAGCTGTTAAAGCAACTCTGTCATTATCACATTTCCCCCTGTCATAATGAGCAATAGCTTTTGTTAGCTCCTGCAATCTTGAACTCGACACAAGTTTTTCTTTGTTAGTAATGTAATTAAGAACCTTATGGTAAATATCATTCAAAATATCATCATATGTTAAAGCCATTGTGCCTAACCAGTTATATGCAGCAAGCCTGCTGTTTTCTTTTTGTATATTCTCGGTATACGCGAACAGGCATCCAACAAAGAAAGGGGCAAGATATTGTTTGTCTTTTAATAAAGGATGCATCGCAACAAACTTGCCCAATTCGGGCATTGCTTTAAACTCAAACGCTATTTCACTCATATTTATGTCCTCCTTTTTAGTTTTTGGAAGTATCTCAAGTTTCTCCAAAAAGACCAACAACGAAAGAAGATTACCGATATAATTATCTCTTGCATATCTATTATTATCGTCCTTCTTCGCAGTTCGTGTCGTTCTGATAGCAGAAATCAAATTACTATAACAATCATCAGCTATTCCATCATGTGTGATGTTTTCACCATAAAATACCGCCCTCAAATAGCGTTCAATTTCTGCCCGCCTTCTGCTTTTATAATATTTATTTGTTTTATCTTTTTTTGTCTTGTCCTCATCCCATGAGGGATAAAACAATTTCTGAAGCAATCGAAAATCATCACGGACAGTCCATCTACAGTTTCCATCTTTTCCTGCCAGCGACCACATTTTATCTAATTGACTATTCGCCTCCTGTATTGCAGTAGAAATTTGTGAGAGCCTGCTCGGCAAAACATCAGGGAATACAATGTTTATTTCATCCATTCTTCTGACATTCTGTGACTTTCCTGCCGTAATATAATCTCCAAAAATAAATCTGACCGTTGCATAGGACGGCAATTGAGCAAGTCTATATAACAACCTTTCTTCAGTTGGCTTTATATTTAAGGTCGATGAATCCCATATTTTCTCAAGATTGGCAAATAACCTCCTTTTCTCATTTTGATCTGTTGGAAGAAGTTTTATAGACGGTAAAATCAGACATTCGTTACCGCCCAATTTGCGTGTTAAATTCTCAAGAAGGCTTTGCTTAAATAAGAACAATAAATCCGCACAACTTTGACATAAGCGAAAAGAGGCAGATGGATATGAATAAGATGAAAGGCTTTCATTTGTCATCTGATAAAATGATAATTCTGCAGGGACACTCCATTGGTCTAAGAGAGGTTTTTCTCTATGACAGGAAGGACAAATCCCTTTTAACTTATTAATAACATCTGTAACAATCTTGTGTTTAAACTTATCAGACCCTTTTTGAATTCCAGCACTTGTTCTTACAAAAAGCAAATAATGCTGAAATAATGGATATTCTCCAATAGCTTTGTTATCAATCATTAGTCCCACAAAAACAGACTCCCCAGTTTTTATAGAAGGAAATTTGCCCTGAACCTTTTGACCGTTTTCTTCATAACCTTTTATTATTTGTTTATCCAATTCATCTTTCTTTGTGTTCAAAATATCAATGATATTTTGAAGCCATTCCGTTTGCTCTTTTTTATTTATATCCCAAAATAAAGGCCCTGTTTCTTTAATTACTTTTTTCTTACCCTTTCCTTCTTGCATTTTACAGTAATTATCAAGGATTGACTGTAAGGGTTTTATGAAATCTTCAGTAGTAAAATCTTTCTTGCTACTATAGATTTTATGCGGGGTATTTCTGATTTTATCCCTTTGAGCACCACCAGAACCCTGCCAGAATAAATGACTTGCCCAGTTATTTAATGCCCCTATCTCAACATAATCTTTTACTTCGCAGCTCTTTGTTTCCGTATTAACATCAACAAATAAGGCATATTTACACTTATCTTTTGGATTTGCATCTGCAAGTAATCCGATGGCATCTTTTGATGGATTCTGAACAAGTTCATTATGGAACGTCCCCCAAGGCTTGCCTTCAGGCAACAATCCTTTTGAATAAAGATATAATTCTGTAAGATTTTTAATATCCTTCAGCATTCATCCCCCTTTCTTCCCCCTTCACTCCTGTCTTTAACAGTGTAAGTGCAAGTGAACAGTGTCGGAGTCAGAATACAGACTTGCAGAACACAGAAGACAGGGAACATACTATCAGATGACAGACATTTATGTCTCCAAAAACTCCTTAGACTCTTCAACTCTAAAACTCTTTAACTTATAACTCCTTAACTTTTCCCTTTTGCGTGCAGTATTGTAAGGCCGACAAGCTCTTTGTCATGATAGTGATAAATAATATCGTCCTCCATTATGCTGTCATTTGCCTGCTGCGGTTTCCTGAAACTAATATAGAGGACATCCGCCTCATCATCATAGTCAACCCAGATACGCTTAGAAGGCATCTTTAACAGATATGGAATAGATTCCAATATGCTGTCTACTTTCTCCATATAACTCCTTTTTTGATAATCCTTTCAGGTTCTGAGGTCATAAATGCTGTTATAACAAACCCTTCTTTTTCCTTCTCTTTATATATTACAACAACATCCTTTTCCGAGATAGATGTTTTTTTATAGTGTTTTAATGCTATGAATTCACCTTGTCCGCCTCCGACAATGTAATCAGGATTTTCTAATGTCTCAAAAACCAAATCCTGATTCCCAGCCATATAATCGTGGGCTTCGACAATATGCGACCACCGTTCGGCTGTAAGACGTAGCTCTTTGCCATTTTTTGAGATAACCGTGCTAATCATAGATTAACTTTTACTTTTGAAGATATTGCCATTTAAAAAACCAAATCTCCAATATTTTTATTTCTGAAATCATTCATCCCCCTCTTCCCCTTCACTCCAGCCTTTATGAGTTTGAGAGTCATAGAGTTCAGGAGTAAAAGAGTTTATGAGTAAACAGTTCAATAAATTATCCATATCTCTGTCTTTTCAAGTCTTTATGCTCTTAGCCTGTTTTTAAACAACCTTTCCCCCTGTTTTGATTATTTCAACAGCAAAGGGGTTGTTTTCATTGAATTCGTCAGTTAGATATGGATAACGACTCAATACAATGAGATAGCAATGTGTTCACAAAAATCCCACCTCTGAAACCTGCCGAATAATAACATAGATAGTTTTAAAAATTAATGAATTATATCCAGGATTATCTCCCTTTCTTCCATATCAACCTTATCAATCCTTACCTTTACTTCTTTCCCTATTGTAAATGAACGTCTTGTGTGCCTTCCCACAAGACTCATAGAGCGCTCATTGTACTGATAAAAGTCGTCTGTCATGTAAGATACATGGAGAAATCCTCCTACATAAAAGTCCTTAAGCCTGACCTTCAAACCATAAGGAGTAATACCTACAATCTTCGCCTCAAACTCGTCCCCGACCTTATCCTTCATAAACCATACCCTCATTGCATCTATAACCTCCATCTCTGCCTTATCAGCAATACGTTCCACGCGTGAAGAAGTAAAGGCAATATCCGGGAGAATACTTTTAAGTTCCTGAATTCGCTTTTCCGGCAGATGTTTTTTATTCAATGCCTCTCTTAAAATCCTATGCACAATAAGGTCAGGATAACGCCTTATCGGTGATGTGAAATGTGTATAACATTTTGATGCAAGACCAAAATGACCAACGTTTATGTGTGAATAACGCGCCTGTTTAAGGCTTCGCAATACCATATAATTTATAATCTCTTCCTCAGGCTTGCCTTTTATATTTCTAAGTAACCCGGAGAAATCCCTTGGCCTTAATGGACCTTTCGCACCGCAAATAGATTTAACCACCTTGGCTATATCCTCAAACTTCAAGGGATCAGGCTCTTCATGGACCCTATAAAGAACCGGTATCCCAAGATCATACAGATACTCAGCGACCGCCTCATTGGCAGCAATCATGAACTCCTCAATAATCATATGCGCATAATTTCTCTCTGCCTTTAATATCGCCTCCGGCCTTCCCTGCATATCAAACAGAACCTCCGGCTCAGGTAGGTCAAAGTCGAGACTCCCCCGCTCAAGCCTCTTATTCCTGAGAATCCCGCATAACTCGCCCATTAAATCAAAATCCTGGAGGAGATAATCATATTTCTCGCGTTCATGCCTGTTATTGTCAATAAGGATTTTCCTAACAGAGGTATAAGTCATCCTCTCGTCACTGATGATGACACTCGGGTAGAATTTTGCGCTAAGCCTGTTTCCATTTCTATCAAAATCCATCTCCACGGTGAAGGCAAGTCTTTCGACCTTTGGTTTCAGACTGCACAGGTCTTCAGAAAGTTCTCTTGGCAGCATCGGTATAACCCTGTCAGGGAAATAAACACTCGTTCCCCTCTTTCTTGCCTCAACATCAATAGTCGAATTCCAGTTAATATAAAAACCAACGTCTGCAATATGTACATAAAGCGTATAACCGTGTTTTGCTATTTTTATAGAGACTGCATCGTCAAAATCCTTTGCACGCTCACCATCAATGGTAACTGTTGGAAGAAATCTTAAATCTTTCCTTTTCTCGTGATAATCCCCCCATCCCCCCTTTACTAAAGGGGGGCGAGGGGGGATTATTTTCTCTGCTCTGAGTTGAGAAAAGAGGCTTGCCTCTTCGAGGACATTTTTTGGGAACCTCCTCGGAAGATTGAACTCGTCAATAATCGCCTCTACCTCTGCCTTCGGGTCTTCTATCTTTCCTATAATCTTTACTACTCTGCCAGCAGGCGGTTTCCTGTCTGCTGGATAACTGATTATCTCAGCAACAACGATATCTCCATTTTTTGCCCCTCCCTTGTCTTTCTGGGATATAGAGAGATCAAAATGTACAGACCTGTCTTTGGGCTTCACATAAAAGCCTGTCCTTGTCACCTCAAACTTTCCTGCTATCCTCGTATGCACCCTTTCAAGAATCCTTATTATCCGACCTTCGCGTCTATGCCAGTTTTCAACGCGTACCAGAACCCTGTCATTATTCATAGCACCTAATGTTGCCCGCGCAGGGATGAATATATCCCTTTCCCCTGGCTTTTCCATTATCACGAAGCCATAGCCATCTTTATGTGAATCAAAATAACCGTTTACAAGATCCATGTCCTCAGAAGGGCCATAGAGCCCTTTTCTTGTGAGTACAAGGTCTCCAGTTCGAACCATCATTCTGAGGATTCTCTCTAGCGCCCTTGCCTCTGTATGGCTCAGTTTCATGAGAGAGACTATATCCTTGAAGCCAAGAGGTCTCTTTGTCTTTTCTCTGAAGAATGAACGTACCGTCTCTTTATTTACCATAAATTACCCTTTAAGTATTTTAAGCTATTTCTTCTAAAATAACCCCTATTTTTTTACCTGTCTTTGTCTTATCACAGCTTTACCATTATTGACAGCTTTTGCCAATTGTGATACCTTCAACAGTACACAAAATGTCAGATAAATCATCAATAATAAAAGAAACCCAGAAGTATCTTGCCCGTGGTCAGATAGATAAAGCTATTGCCGAGTGGGAGAAAATGATAAAGGAATATCCTGACGGCAATATCCATAATACCCTTGGTGACCTTTATCTTAAAAAGGGTGATAAGCAAAATGCTATAGATTCATTCCATAAGGCTGCAAATTTTTTCTTGCATGAGGGCTTTTCACTCAAGGCATTAGCAATTTATAAAAAGATACTGAATATAAATCCAGCGGATTCAGAAGCCCTTTTTTCCCTCGGCGAACTCAGTCAGGAGAAAGGACTTACCACAGATGCCATAAAATATTATCTCGCAGCGGCTGAAAGTCTTTCTATAGAAGGCAAGAAGGAGAAGCTTATCGGGGTATATGACAGGGTACTCTCTATTTCTCCGACCAATTTACCCCTCAGGAACAAGGTCGCAGAAATATATTCTAAGGAAGGCCTCATGTCAGAGGCATCAAGGCAATATTTTCAGATAGCAATGCTTTATGCGGAGAAGGAAGACACAGAAAAGTCTATAGGTTATTACCAGAAGGTACTTGATGCCCAGCCTTTAAACAGAGAGGCAATCCTGGGGATCAACTACCTATATGAGAGGACCGGCAATCTTGAGAAGGCCATTGAGCAGATAAAAGAGGCTATTAACCTATTCCCACAAGATACAGATATCCATCTCAGATATGCAGAGCTCAATATAATGATGGGAAGGCTTAATGAGGCACGGGAATGCCTGAGGAAGGTCACCGAACTACAGCCCGCTAACACAAAGGTAAGGAGGCTCCTCGGAGACATATATATAAAGGAAGGTGATAGAAAAAAGGCGTGGACAGAGTATCTTCCCGTCCTCGATGAGATGATACTCGATGAGGGGTATGACGATGCTATTAAACTACTCGATTCTTTCAAGGATATAGACCCGCTGGAAACCGGGAAGAGGCTTGTTTCGCTATACAGACAGCTTGGCGAACAGGGTCAGGTAGCTAATGAGCTCATTTCTCTCGGAGATGTGCTTACTGCAACCGGCATGCAAAAAGAGGCGTTTAATTGCTATAAGGAGGCGCTCGAGATAACTCCTAACAATGAATCGCTTAGCGCTAAAGTTGCTGAACTTGAGAAGGAACTTAGCAAGGAACTTGGCATTGATGTTTCGTTAAAGCTAAATAAGATTGGAGCGGGGATAACAAAAAAAGCTGAAGAGGTGAAGAAAAAGAAAAGGAAAAACAGGATATCATACATATAAGATATGGACTATTTAGAATATTACAACCTCAAGGAGCACCCATTCTCTAATGTAGTTGACAGTAGATTTTACTATAGCAGCCGCCAGCTCTCTGATGCCCTTGTAAAGCTTAGATATGCAGTAGATACAAGAAAAGGTCTTGCTGTTGTGATAGGTGATATAGGAACAGGTAAGACAACTCTCGCAAGAAGGGTACTTGAGGAATTGGATGAGGATAAATATGAGGCAGCACTTCTTGTAGTAGTGCACGCCTCTGTTAGTTCAGAATGGCTCTTTAGAAAATTCGCAATACAGCTCGGCGTTAAGGATTTAAAAGAGGATAAGGTAGAACTTCTCGCCCAGATTTATAAGAGACTTTATGAGATAGACGATGAGGGTAAAAAGGCTGTTGTAATGATCGACGAGGTCCAGATGTTAAATTCAAAAGAGATCATGGAAGAATTCAGGGGCCTTTTGAATATGGAAGCACCTGAAGGAAAGATGCTTAATTTTGTTTTTTTTGGTCTGCCTGAGCTTGAAGATGTTCTTTCCCTGGATGAACCACTCAAGCAGAGGGTAGCTGTTAAGATCAGGTTAAAGCCCTTCTCTGAAGAGGACACAAGGGATTACATAAAACACAGGCTCAGGGTTGCAGGATGTAATAAAGAGATATTTACAGAAGAAGCTATCAGACGTATCTATCAGTATACACAGGGCATACCCCGGCGCATAAACACAGTCTGCGATAATACACTCCTTGAGGGTTACCTGTTTAAGGCAAATTTAATAGATAGTGAAACAATAAAGACTGTAGCAGTTGACCTCGGGTTAGACACCAGTGTTAAATGATATATCTTTAATCTTTAATGTTACAGAATATTTTGAAAACTCTATCCTGATCTTTGATGGATACCAGATATCGCCTGCTTTCTCTGGATTTTCATAATAGAAATTAAACTCTCTGCCATCTTCAAGAGAGACTGTCTGTTTTATTGGAAACATTGTTTTTTTGTCTATCCATAATGTCCTCGAAAGATTTTTTAGAAGATAAATACCTTCTTTCCCAGCAACCTCAAAATCTTTTATATCCCACCAGAAAAGACAATCTCTCAAGCCGTATGTAAGTATTGTACCTCTGGTTCTGTCAATCATTGGAACGCTTTTTATAACGCCGTTTTCTGATGTGAGCTCGAGTGCAAGAAATCCGAATGAGTAGACGCGCAGGTTTAGATCACCGTTTCTGGATATATTAAGCACCCCATCCCCTCTTATCTCAGTATCATGTTTTTCGAAGATTATGGAAAATACAGCGTCTATAGCTGAAATCCTATTCTTTGAATTGAGAGCATCAGCTACATCAATACCCTCGTATATAGGCATTTCTATATGTGGTGCTGCACAGGAAAATAAGACGGTACTAAGTAAAAACAGCCTCAAGACAGTCTTCAACATTTTTTATACCTATTACCTCCAACCCAAAATTATTTTTTATTTTTCCAGTGTTTCCCAGAGGCATGACAGCCCGCTTAAACCCTATCTTTGATGCCTCCTTTATCCGTGCCTCTGCCTGTGTAACAGCCCTTATTTCACCCGAAAGGCCAACCTCGCCAAACACAAATATCTTTGGATCTACAGGGATATCTTTGAGAGAAGAGGCTATTGTTGTAATTATGCCAAGGTCAACAGCAGGCTCAATTATCCTGAGTCCTCCGACAACATTTACAAAAATATCCATCCCTCCAAGATAAAGGCCAGCCCTTTTTTCGAGCACTGCTACAAGCAGGTTTACCCTGTTAAAGTCAACGCCTATGGTCGTCCTTCGTGGCACCCCAAAGTTAGTCTGAGAAACAAGCGACTGTATCTCAACCATCAATGGCCTTGTACCTTCGAGGCTTGCAACAACAGTTGAACCTGAAACATTCAAAGGCCTTTCCAGAAGGAAAAGTTCGGACGGATTTTCTACCTCTAATAGTCCCGAATCTGACATCTCGAATATCCCTATCTCATTTGTTGAGCCAAAGCGATTTTTTACAGTGCGCAGTATGCGGTATGAATGTCCCCTGTCACCTTCAAAATAAAGGACTGTATCTACAATGTGCTCAAGTACGCGTGGACCAGCAATTGCTCCTTCCTTGGTTACATGCCCTACAAGGAATACAGGGATATCTGACCTTTTTGCAAATAGCATCAGTTTTGCAGCGCAGTCCCTCACCTGACTGACAGAACCTGGCGCAGAAACAAGCTCTTCAGTATAGACAGTCTGTATGGAATCTACAACTATTGCCTTCGGAGCAAGTTTTGACGCTGCATTAACAATGGCTTCGAGTGATGTCTCTGAAAGCAGCACTATCTCTTCAGAATTTATTGAAAGCCTTTCTGATCTGATCTTAATCTGCTCAGGAGACTCTTCACCTGAGACATAAAGTACCTTGCCGCATTCTTTTGAAAGACCCGAGAAGGTCTGTAAAAGTAACGTAGATTTCCCTATGCCCGGATCACCGCCAATGAGTACCACTGAACCTGCAACAACACCACCACCCAGAACCCTGTCGAGCTCTTTAATCCCTGTTGATGTCCTCTGTCCGTATTCACCTGTAATTGAACTCAAGGAACGGGGCTCTGCTTTGCCGAGATGACTTACAAGTGACGAATGACGGGTAACTGTTTCTTTCTTTTCTTCAACAAGGCTGTTCCATGCCCCGCAGTCCGGACATCTGCCGAGCCACTTAGGGCTTGTGTAACCGCAAGTCTGACATTGAAAGAAAGTTTTAATCTTTGGCATATATTTTTCGATTTAATTATAACAGAAGTATATTTAGGAGGGATTATTTATTTTCATGGACGTTGCCGTTAATCTTTTCAGCAAAACTCGTATTAAAATCTCCGCTTATAAATTCAGGATGGTTCATAACCTTTTTATGGAAGGGGATGGTTGTGTTTATACCCTCGATTATAAATTCATCAAGCGCTCGCCTCATCCTCGAAATCGCCTCTGTTCTATCCTTTCCATACACAATCAGTTTAGCTATAAGGGAGTCATAATGTGATGGTATAGTATATCCACTGTATATTGCTGTATCTACTCTCACACCTAAACCTCCGGGAAGCGACAGAAATGTGATCTTTCCTGGAGACGGGATGAACCTCTCAGGGTCCTCTGCGTTAATCCTGCATTCCATGGCATGACCTGATGACCTTATCTGGCTTTGTTTGTATTCCAATGGTAACCCTGCTGCAAGTTTAATCTGCTCTTTTATTATGTCAATACCGGTAACCGCCTCTGTTACAGGATGCTCTACCTGTATTCGGGTATTAATCTCTATGAAATAGATATTTCCTTTAGAGTCAACTATAAACTCCACCGTACCCACATTCCTGTATTTGATCGCACGTGCAGCCTTTACACCTAATTCTCCAATCCTCTTCTTGAACTTTTCTGTTGATGAGATAGGAGATGGGGATTCTTCTATAAGTTTCTGATGCCTTCTCTGTATCGAACAGTCCCTTTCACCGAGGTGGACAACGTTACCCTTACCATCTGCTATAATCTGTACCTCTATGTGCCTCATCTCAGGTATATATTCCTCTATATAAAGTTCGCTATTCCCGAATGCTGTTAGCGCCTCTCTCTGTGCCATGTAAAATGCCTGCTCAAGGTCTTTTTCCTCTTTTACAATCTTCATACCATGTCCTCCTCCACCAGCAGATGCCTTGAGCACTATCGGAAACCCTATCTTTTTTGCAATCTTTAGTGCCACCTCTTCTGTAGCAACGGGGCCGTCACTTCCAGGCACAACAGGTACACCTTTCCTCTTCATTATCTGCCTTGCCTTAGCCTTGTCCCCACCAAGTCTTATATTCTCAGGGGTTGGGCCTATAAATGTTATACCTGAGGTAATACACGCCTCGGCAAAATGATAATTCTCTGACAGAAACCCGTAACCTGGGTGTATTGCATCCGAGTCTGTTATCTCAGCAGCACTGAGTATTGCGGGAATATTCAGATAACTCTGGGTTACGCTTGCAGGCCCTATACAAACAGATTCGTCTGCAAGCCTTATATGAAGGGATTCTTTATCTATGTCTGAGTATATAGCAACAGTTTTTATTCCGAGCTCTTTGCAAGCACGGATAATCCTTACGGCAATCTCACCCCTGTTCGCTATTAAAATCTTCTCAAATAGTTTCATATTAATTAGCATAGAGCATAGAGCGGAGGGTATAGAGTTTCATACTTTTTTACTTTTAGCTTTTTGCTCTCAGCCACTTGCTTCTACGGGCTTGATAAGAAATAACGGCTCACCATATTCAACCGGCTGTCCATTCTCCACTAAGGCATTTACAACAACGCCGTCGACATCGCTCTCAATCTCGTTCATCAATTTCATAGCCTCTACAATACAGAGAACCTGGCCTTTGGTTACCTTTATACCTACTTCTACAAAAGGCGCTGCTTCAGGCGTAGGCGACCTGTAGAATGTGCCAACAATCGGTGAGGTTATTGTAGCGAGTCTCTGTGCCTCTTCCTCTGTCTCCGCAACTATCTTCTCCTGGAAAGCTTTAGATTTATGAACGGACATTTCCATTGAGGAGAAGATTTTTTCCCTCTTGATTTTTACCTTTGTCCCATCTTTTTCTATTTGTAGTTCAGTAATATCTGTTTCCTTGAGAAGTTCGATGAGATCTTTTAAATCCTCAAGTTCCATTATTTCACCCTTTCTATATATTCTGATGTCCTTGTGTCAACCTTAATAGTATCTCCCTCATTTATATGAAAGGGGACTCTAATAACAGCCCCTGTTTCCAATGTTGCCGGCTTGTTACCTCCTGATGCTGTGTCTCCTTTAAATCCAGCAGGGTCTGTTTTTATAATAACGAGATCAGCAAAGGTTGGAAGCTCCACACTTATTGGCATATCTTTATGATATAGGATCTTGACTGTCATATTTTCCTTAAGAAATTTTTTTGCTTCTCCGAGTTGAGCTGGCATAAGTGGTACTTGTTCATAAGTCTCTGTGTCCATAAAGTAATATAATTCGTCCTGACCATATAGATATTGCATAGTCTTTTCCTCAAGCCCTGGTTCCTCTAATTTTTCTCCGGATCTGAAAGTATCCTCAAGCACAGCGCCTGTTTTAAGGTTCCTCAATTTCGTCCTCACAATGGCGCCGCCCCTTCCCATCTTCACATGCTGGAAGTCTATTATCTCACAGGGTTCACCCTTAAATTCTACTTTTAGACCCTTTCTGAAGTCACTCGTTGAAATCAAATCAATACCTCCATTCAAAAGTACAATATTTTAGCATTTTCCACAAATTTTTCCATAAAGCCCGATTTTTGAGAAATCAAGATTAGTAGTATCCTACTTTATAATCTCAAGTTCTTTTGGAAGGGTTGTCATGACTTCATGACCATTTGATTTTACTATTATCATGTCCTCTATCCTTACTCCTCCAAGTCCCGGGACATAAATACCTGGCTCGATTGTAAAGACCATATCTTTTTTAATAACTTCTCTCTTATTCCATGTTATCCGCGGCAATTCATGTACCTGTATACCAATTCCATGGCCTGTACCGTGACCAAAGAACTCGCCATAACCTGCCCTTTTTATAACTTCTCTGGCAGAAAAGTCGATGTCCTTAGATTTTACGCCGGGCAAGATTTTTAAAATAGCACTCTTGTTTGCCTTTAATACGATTTGATATATCTCCTTTTTTTTACTGACATTATCTCCTCCAATGAGCAATGTCCTTGTCATATCAGAGAAATAACCGTCAGCCTCTCCACCCCAGTCTATAATTATAAGATCACTTTTATTCAATTTCCTTTCGGTTGGTTTTGCATGGGGCATAGCAGAATTCGGACCTGATGCAACAATCACATCAAATGGAATTTGCCTGCACCCATTCTTCTTTAATCTCTCTTCGAGTCTGAGTGCTATTGCTCTCTCTCTCACCCCATGCTTCATATAGGGTTTCACCTCAAGAAAAGCAGTCTCTGCACGCCCTACTGCCTCTCTGATTGAATTGATCTCAATAACATCCTTTATTTCCCTTAACCTTTCTATAAGTCCCTCAAAGGCATTCAAACTTAAACCTATATTAGATAATCTTCTAAAAACCTCATAGGCCATAGAAGACTCAAAGCCGAGTTTTTTAATAGCAGTCTTTTTAGAGAGGCCTTTTATGGTTTTAATCATATCTCCTTTTCCTATAATAATATCCCATCCTTTCACCTCTTTTTCCGCCTGCTCTTTATATCTGAAGTCAGTTACAAAAAAAGTCTCCTTCCTTGTAATTAAGATAAGACCAGATGAACCTGAAAAGCCAGTAAGATAGCGTACATTATGTACATCAGTAACAAGAAAGCCATCAATCCCTTTTCTTTTAATGGAGTCCCTTACTTTAGTAAGGCGTGACGAGTAATTATCACCTAAATTGAGCGATTCTTTAGTCATGTCGTCATTCCTGCGAAAGCAGGAATCCAGAAAACAGATGTGCTGGATTCCCGCTCAAGGGACTGCGGGAATGACAAACTATTTCTACCTGATGGGTGATAAGGAGATTTCTTGTATAACATTTATTTTCAATGCCTCATGAGTATTTTGCAACAAAAATCGCTCAATTTAGGTATCAATCACTTTGACAGGATATTTTTAGCAGACCTCAGGGCAAGGAGATAACTATCAGGACCAAAGCCGCTTATCTGTCCAACTGCAACCTCTGTTATAAAAGACTTTTTCCTGAATTCTTCACGTTTGGAGATATTTGACAGATGAACCTCAATAGCGGGCTTATTCATTGCTGCAATGGCATCCCTTATTGCTATGCTTGTGTGGGTATAGGCAGCAGGGTTTATAATCAGTGCGTCATAATCACCTTTCTGTATTGCTTCAACAATCTCTCCTTCACTGTTAAACTGTTTCGTCCTCACATCAATGCCAAGATCCGAGGCAAGGGAAAGAATATCTTTATTTATAGCTTTGAGAGATTTAGTCCCGTATATATCCGTCTCCCTTTTGCCGAGGAGATTTAGGTTAGGACCATGAATGATTAAGACCTTCATTGGATAGACATCTCATCTCTTCCGATTATCATTGATGAAACAGCGCCGTTAACCTTTTCGACAGTCTCTTTAAGTACTTCCGAAAAACTCATCACGCCTCTTTTTAATACCAGCGAGTAAACCGTCCAGTTTTGCTATTAATTCCTCCTTGTCCTTTCCAAGAAGCTTTAAAAGCGTCTTCAGTTCCTCGATACGCTGCATCACATGCATATTGCCGGGTTTTACCGAGAGAATCCTTCTATATATATTCATAGCCTCCATAAACTTGTCCTGCAATATATATGGGTCAGCATCACCTATACTTAATATAGTTTCTGTTTGCGCCTCTTCTGCTTGTTCACCTATTTCAGAAAGGGGCTCTTCAACAGCTTCTATAACTTCTTTACTGACAGGGATCTCATCGGAGACCTGCCGAGACTGGGGAAACTTTTCCTCCCCTATTTCTGTTACTCCCTCTGGTTCAAAATGGAGTGCTTCCTTGTCCTTCGCTGTTTCTGGTACTTTAGGATGAGGTTTAGGCCCTTCTTCTATATCTGAAAGGCTCGTTGCTGCCCATTCATCCATTGGGTTCAGTTTTAATACTGTCTTAAATTCTTTAACTGCCCTATCTCTTTCACCAAGGTCCCTGTAAATCTCGGCCAGCTTTTTATGGGCATACAAATTGTCAGGTATTGCACTAATAACCTTCTCAAATTCAGCCTTTGCTTCTTCAAGCATACCCCTCTCAAAGTATATCTTACCCAAGAAAACACGTGCACTCATATATCCAGGCTGTTTTTCAAGTCCTTTCCTAAGGACATCTATGGCCTCGCCAAACATGCCTGCCTTCTTATATTCTTCAGCAAGAGGGATAAAGAGCTTTGAATTCGGGTCTTTATCTATCTTTTCCTTTAATCTCTCGATTTCTTCAAGTGCCATAATATGCCCAAATTTTCTACAAAATAGGGGAAAAAGTCAAGCCCTGATTTCAACCAACCTCTCCAATATTGCATCTGCAACAGAATTTTTGGACAGAAGAGGAAGCTCTATTTTTTTCTCTTTATCAATAATTACGACCCTGTTTGTATCAACATCAAATCCTGAACCAGCTTCAGTAACATCATTGAATATAATCATATCCATATTCTTTTCTTTTAATTTCTTTTCTGCCCTTTCAATCCTTCCACCTGTCTCTGCGGCAAACCCAATGATAAAGGGCCTGTTTTTCTTTTTCCCAATCTCTGAAAGGATATCTGGGGTTTTGTTAAGCCTTAAAAGCAGTTCTCCAGATTTTTCAATCTTATTTTTATGTTTTTCTGCAGGCATAAAATCAGAAACAGCAGCAGACATTATCAGCACAGTTGATAAATTTAGCTCTTTATTTACAGCGTCCAACATATCCGCTGCGGTCTCTACAGGAATAAAATTAACCCCTTTAGTCGGATTTAATGATGAATGGCCGCTTATTAACGTTACCTGTGCACCTCTCCTTAACGCAGCACTTGCAATAGCATACCCCATCCTGCCTGATGACCTGTTCGATATAAACCTGACAGGATCAAAATACTCTCTTGTAGGGCCTGCGGTTACAATTACCTTTTCTTTTACAAGATCCTTCTTTGTGATTGAAGATTTTATCGACTCGACAATCTCAGAAACCCCTGACATCCTTCCCATCCCCTCTTCTCCACATGCCAGAGCCCCTTTTTCAGGTCCAACCTGGATAACTCCACGGGATAAAAGATATCTTAGATTTTCCTGAAAAATGGGATTCTCATACATCCTCCAGTTCATTGCAGGGGCAATAATTAGCTTACCCCTGAATGAAAGCAGACTTGTGCTCAGAAGATTGTCAGCAATCCCCCTTGCAAACTTTCCAATTATATTTGCTGTTGCCGGGGCTATAACCATGATATCCGCATTGGCAGGCAACATTATATGCGCCAAGGGATCACTGAAGAGGTCCGAATAAACCCTGTTCTGAGAGGCGACCTCGAGAGACAGCGGTGTTATAAAATTTTTTGCGGCCTCGGTCATAATAACGGTAACTGACGAACCTTCTTCTCTGAGTCTTCGTATTAAATCAACAGCCTTGTATGCCGCAACTCCACCTGTTACGCCAATGAGTATGGATTTATTCCTTAGCACCTTCCTCTCGTTTTTCACTGAATAGACCCTCCAGAGCCTTTTTGTCCATCACCTCTTTTTCGTGCAGATAGACTTTTAGATCCTTCTCAAACTCTGTAAGATCCTCACCGCTGATTTCCTTCTTTTTCTCCTCGAGGAGTTTTCTGTAGTCAAATTTCTTAGCTTCTTCCTTTGCCTTATTTGCGCTTTCACCGGTCAGGAATTCGATGGTATTACTTATCGTCTCCTCAAGGGATATCGTACTAACCTTTCTTGCCTTTGTCTTAACCTTAGGATTAGCGCCTGCAGCGAGTTCTTTTGCCCTCTGAACTGCTATTGCTATTATCCTGAATTTTCCATCAATCTTATTATGGTCATATTCAATCGGTAGAGAAATAATATCCATACTTACCTCCTTCCGCCTCAGGCGGACCTATTTTAAAAACCTCTCTTCAATCCAAAGCGGGTTGATCATCTTACTTCTGACCCTGTGCGAGATTATTACAGCTTCTATTTCCTTGAGTGCATCCTCAAAAATATCGTTAATTATAACATAATCATATTTGTAGTAGCTGTTTATTTCACAAACCGCCTTCTCAAGCCTTTTTTCTATCTCCTCTTTTGAATTCATCATTCGCTTTTCGAGTCTTTCTTTCAGTACCTCGATAGAGGGCGGGAGTATGAAGATATATGTACCTTCTCTGTATTTCTCCTTTAGCTGCATTGCCCCCTGTGTGTCTATATCCAGAATGATATCAACACCTGAATCCATAAGTTCTTCAAGCCTCTTCTTTAATGTGCCGTAAAGCTCTCCGTGTATTTCAGCCCACTCTATAAATTCTTCTTTATCAGCCATCAACTTGAACTCATCCCGGCTAATAAAGGTATAGTCCCTGTTATTAACTTCTTCAGGCCGCGGGTGTCTTGTTGTATATGATACTGAAAATTTCAGATTAGTTAGTGCCGAAACAAGTTTCTTGCATAACGTTGTTTTGCCGGCCCCTGAAGGTGCGGAGACTATAAATAAGCTGCCTCTATTCTTCTTCTCCTGCAAGGGCTTCCTTACCTTCTAAGAATCTCTGTGTAATTGTCTCTGCCTGAATCGCTGACAATATAATATGGTTACTGTCGGTCACTATTATCGAGCGGGTGCGTCTCCCTTCTGTTGCATCAATTAATCTGCCGCCCTTCTTTGCCTCCTCACGAAGCCTCTTCATAGGTGCAGAACCTGGGGTCACAATTGCAACAACCTTAGAGGCAGCCACAACATTGCCAAACCCGATATTAACGAGTACCGGACTGAGGTCACCTTTTTTCATAATTATTCCTTTTTCTCCCTTTCATTGTAAATTCTGTACCTGTTCTCTCATCTTTTCAACCTCAGTTTTCATCTCTACTGTAAGATTAGATATAGCATAATCACTTGACTTATTGGCTAAAGTATTTACCTCCCTGCTTATCTCCTGAAGAAGAAAATCGAGTTTTCTTCCTATAATATTACCATTTCTTAGAATTTCCACAAACTGTTTTATATGGCTTTCTATCCTGCTTGTTTCTTCTGATATATCAAGTTTCTCGGCCATTATTGCAGCCTCTTGAATAATCCTGGTATTGTCTATACCTTCAGGTTCGAGTATCAGCCTCAGTCTTTCTGTGAATTTTTCCCTCCACCTTAAAACCTCATTTGGCGCAAGTAATTTTATTTCATTGTTCATCGTACTCAAAGACTCCACTCTATCGCGTAACTCCTCTGAAAGCAGTTTGCCTTCCTTAACCCTCATGTCCTCAAGACTCATTGAGGCTTCATTAAAAACAGCGTAAAGTGCATCTATATCATATTTCGGGTCTTCTTCGATAAGGAGTTCACTGTATTGTACAAGTGTATCTAGGTCTATCTTTCCATGCATAGAGAGTTCTTTTTGTAAATCCTGTAAGGCGGTATATATATTCCTTGCCCCTTCCTTATTTATTTTTAATTGTGTTGCCTTATGATTGTTTGTCGAGACAGAAACATCAAACCTTCCTCTTTGAAACCTTGTTTTAAGGATATTCCTTAAAGGTATTTCATATTGACTCATATAAGGGGGCATCTTTATTGCTACGTCCATAAACCTGTGATTTAATGAGCGGATCTCAACCCTGAAGCCATTATTTTCTGCACTGCCAAAACCTGTCATACTCTGTACCATATTTTTATAAACTATAAATCAGTTATCCAATTTAGTCAAATACTGCCTATTGACTTGGCTCACCACAGTTTGTCATTCCCGCTTGTCGGGAATCCTTCTTCGTGCTTTCGAACAAGTCGGAAGGATTGCGGACAAGCCGCAATGACAAAAAGTGATAAGAATGTCGCCTTACTAATGACCGCCTTAGTAACCGTCAAATCATGGGAGCTTGAAAAATAGACTAACAATTGACTAAAATCAGTAATTAAATTTTTGTGGAGGGATAAAAATGGCTGACACAGTGGAAATAAGATGGCATGGAAGGGGAGGTCAAGGAACGGTCACTGCTGCCAAGGTGCTCGCAGATGCTTGTTTGAGCGGCGGGAGATATGTACAGGCATTCCCTGAATATGGCCCTGAAAGGGCTGGAGCGCCATTGAGAGCATATAACCGCGTAAGTTCAAAGGAACTCCGTATGCACTGTCCTGTACTTCGGCCACAGGTTGTCAGTGTTGTTGATGCTACACTAATTGACAGCATTAATGTTACGGAGGGGGCTACAAAGGATGCAATATTTGTTGTTAACACCTCAAAAGGCCCAAAGGAGATAAGGGCAAGGCTCAATATAGAACCAGGACAAAAGATTTTCACAATAGATGCAACAAAGATAGCCATGGAGTGCATCGGAAGGGCACTACCAAATGCTTCTATGCTTGGTGCTGTATGTAAGGTGGCCGGCCTTGTAACCCTTGAGCATCTCCTTGAGGATGTCAGAAAAAGCTTTGGCAAGAAGTTTTCTCAAAAGATAATAGATGGCAATATCGAGGCAACAAGGCGCGGGTACGAGGAGGTAAGGGAAGGATGAAACTAAAAGGATGGGGAGAGCTCACGCCAGGGGCTGTGATACTTGAGGCAGGAAATGCAGTAGAGTTTAAGACAGGCTCATGGAGGTCGTTTAGACCTATATGGAAGGAAGAAAACTGCATACAGTGTCTCTTTTGCTGGCTGTATTGCCCGGATATGGCAATTAAGGTAAAGGATGGTAAAAGGGCAGAGTTTGATTATGATTATTGCAAAGGTTGTGGTACATGTGCCCTCGAATGTCCCGGAAAGAAAGGGCAGAAGGCTATTGTAATGGTAGAGGAGGCCAAATAATGGCAAAGACTGTTGCTGCAACAGGAAACGAGGCAGTTGCTAATGCCTTAAGGCAGGTGAATCCTGATGTCAGTGCGGCATACCCTATAACCCCTGCCACCGATATCATGCAAAGGTTTACAAGTTTTGTATCCAACGGTAAGGTTAAGACAGAAATGATCCTTGTTGAAAGTGAGCACAGTGCAATGAGCGCGTGTATTGGAGCCTCAGCAGCGGGTGGAAGGGTCATGACTGTTACATCATCCCAGGGACTTGCCCTTATGTGGGAGATGTTGTTTATTGCCTCGGGTTTGAGGTTGCCAATAGTTATGCCTGTTGTAAATAGGGCGCTTTCAGCGCCATTGAATATTCACTGTGACCACTCCGATGCTATGGGTGCAAGGGACTCCGGGTGGATACAGCTATGGTCTGAGAATGGACAGGAGGCATATGATAATACAATACAGGCATTCCTCATTGGAGAGCACATGGATATAAGACTTCCTGTGATGGTATGTATGGACGGCTTTATAATAAGCCATTCCATAGAGAGGATAGAATATCTGGAGGATAACGAGGTCAAAAACTTCATTGGTGAATTCAGACAGTTAAACCCGCTTCTTGATATAGAACATCCGGTTAGCTATGGCCCTTTAATACTTCCTGATTATTATATGGAGTTTAGGAAGGCACAGGATGAGGTTGAGTCAAAGGTTTTCAGGGTAGTTTTGGATGCAGCAAAAGATTTTGAAAAAATCTCAGGCAGAAAATATGGGCTGTTTGAAACATACAGGCTTGATGATGCTGAAATAGGGCTGGTTATACTGAACTCTGCTGCAGGCACATCAAAAGATGTTATTGATGAATTCAGAAACAGGGGCATAAAAGCAGGACTGTTAAAACCAAGATTATACAGGCCATTTCCTTACAAAGAGACAGGCGAGGCATTAAAACATCTGAAAGCTGTTTGTGTACTTGACAGGGCTGACGCCTTTGGGGGTTCTTATGGACCACTGTTTATAGATATCTCAACAAGTCTTTATACTTACAGTAAAAAGCCTATACTCATCAATAAGATATATGGACTCGGCGGAAGGGATTATCTGCCAGAGCATGCAGAGCTTGTGCTCAACGAACTTACTGAGATAGCAAAGACAGAAAAAGTAAAGACCATCAAAGAATACATCGGGGTGAGGGGGTAATATGGCAAGACCACTTAGCTTAAAAGAGATTTCAAAAAAAGAAGTGTTGATATCATCAGGTCACCGGATGTGTGCTGGCTGTGGCGCACCTACGGTCATAAAGATGGTTCTTCTTGCATCTGACTACCCTATTATAGCAGCAACTGCAACAGGATGTCTTGAGGTTTCGACTTGCATCTCTGATTACACCGCATGGAAAATCCCATGGATTCACAGTGCCTTTGAGAATGCTGCTGCAACTATTTCAGGTGTTGAAACAATGTACAGGTCTTTAAAAAAGCAGGGCGTTATCAGCAAGGAAATAAAATTCGTAGCATTCGGCGGTGACGGCGGCACTTACGATATAGGACTGCAAAGCCTTTCTGGTGCAGTAGAACGAGGGCATGATATGCTGTATATTTGCTATGATAATCAGGCATATATGAATACAGGGATTCAGCGTTCAAGCGCTACACCACGTGGCGCTGATACTACAACAATGCCTGCGGGAAGCGTTGTTCCTGGAAAGACTGAGCCGAGGAAAAACCTCACAAGGATTATGGCAGCACACGATTTACCATATGCTGCACAGGCATCTCCAAGCCACTGGATGGATCTCATGAAGAAAGTAAGAAAGGCATTTGATATAAAGGGTCCAAAGTTTATGAATATACTTTCACCTTGCAACCGAGGATGGAGGTCAAGGACTGATGAGGCCATAATGCTGAGCAGACTTGCAGTCGAGACATGTCACTGGCCGCTCTATGAGGTCGAGTATGGAGTTACAAAAATAACCTTTAAGCCAAAGGAGAAAAAACCAATTGTAGATTTCCTTAAACCACAGGGAAGATTCAAACACCTCTTCAAACCTGAAAATGAATGGATGATAAAAAAGTTACAGGAAGATATAGACAGAGAATGGGAAAGATTGCAAAAGGAGGCATCCCTATCCGCCCCTTGATTATAAATAATTAATGGGGAACATTGCAGCCACAGGGTATTATTAGATACTTTGAAAGAAATAAAGTTTGTAGTTGAAATAAGTATTGACAAAGGTATAACTTTAAGTTATATTTGGGTATGAAAACAGCGGTATCAATACCAGACGAAATCTTTAAGGAAGTAGAAGAATTTGCAAAAGAACACAAATATTCCAGAAGTGAAGTATTTGCTATTGCTGTAAAAGAATTTCTTGAAAGACTCAAATCAAGACAACTTTTAGATACGCTCAATAAACTTTATTCAGATATTGAAACTCCGGAAGAAGTCAAATTAAGAAAAAAAGCTATACGACACTATGCGAAAAAGGTTTTAAAAGAGCCATATTAGGTGAATACTTGGATATAAAACAGGGAGATATATATTGGATTGATTTTGGGATTCCTGAAGGTTCAGAGTCTGGATACAGACATCCCCATGTCGTCATTCAAAACAACGTATTCAATGCGAGCAAGATTAATACAGTGGTAGTTTGTGCTTTAACCTCTAATCTAAAATGGACAAAATCTCCAGGTAATGTATTGCTTAAAAAAGGAGAGGCAAATCTCCCAAAAGACAGCGTGGTGAACGTATCTCAAATCGAGACAATAGATAAATCATTCCTTGTTGAGAAAATCGGCTCCTTATCTCCTTCAGGGATTAAGCAGATAGTAGAGGGTGTTAAGCTTTTAGTAGAACCGAGAGAAGTATAGTTATGGTGGACGGTAGGGGATTCGAACCCCCGACTTCCACGTTGCGAACGTGGCGCTCTCCCAGCTGAGCTAACCGCCCATATCATGTCCTGCAATGGTATATTATAAAGCTACATTGACTGTCTCCACAAGTTATCTTTACGTATCAGATAATGACACATAATCAAATAATATGGGTCTGGTATATTTAAGATGATTAAATACGCAGGATTACAAATAGAATATTTTAAATGTTATAATAGTTATTTCAAATTCAGCCTTGATATTAATTTAATAGTTTTATCTAAGGTCTTTAAAACAAATAATTCGGGGCGTAGCGCAGCCTGGTTTAGCGCACCTGCCTTGGGAGCAGGGGGTCGGAGGTTCAAATCCTCTCGCCCCGACCATTCCTTAAAGACCATTTCAGCCACCATGCATAATACCATTCCCCGAACAAAATGGTTAAAAACATTAGTCCGAAGCCTGCTATGATATCCACAACATAATGATACCTGCAGTATACAGTGGAAAATATAAGCGCTGAAACAACTGGCAGCGATATCCAGAAAAACCTTCTCTTGAACCTGTAAGAAAGATAAAGCACAGTTAAAGCTACAGCAGTATGTCCACTCGGGAAGGCGTCTCTTTTTATACCTTCAAGGCGGTTTAAGAGTCTCTGAATTGGCTCTGTAATAAAAAGGCCTTGCAGTTCGGTATCATGGTTTATGGTAAATCTTGGTCCGAGTGCAGGCATGAGTATATAACCGAGATAGGATAGGTAAAAACAGAATATAATCAGAAACAATGACCGGTTAAATTCTTTTTTCTGATTATTCAGTAAAAGGCTAATGCCGAAACTTATCGGGATAAAATAGTATGTTGAATAGGCGATTTGAAGCATATCAGTCAGAAGCGGACTCATAATCCTTTCGAGTATGACTGTGGGATGATTGTTAAATATCAGATAATCAAGCCTGATGAGTATCGGGTCTATGTCCTCTGGATTAACATAATGAACGAGCCATTCGAGGCTGTCAAAGATCACCAGCACACATATAATCGGGAAAATAATATCATAAAAACCACCCATGAACCTGCCGCTATCTTTAAATCTGATAAGAATAATCTGAGCAATAACGAGAATTGAATAAAGACTTATTAAAAAAGGTGCCTTTGGTATATGCTGATAAAATACAAGGGTTAATATTAAAAGGAATAAAAGGAAGATGATTGTTACTGTATCTGCAGGTCTCTGTTTAAATATTATTCTCCCCATCAGAGCTTGCTTAAGGCCCTCCTGATGGCTTTTTCTTTTTTCGAGAGCTTTCTCGGGTTACCTTTTCTACGAGGTTCGATATATTCATCTCTGTCATCATATTCTTCTTCGTCAGAATAAGATGGAATCTTTCTTTTAATGGCCTTCAGAAAATTCTCTGCTGATACAGGGATAGAACCTGATGCCCACGCATGATTCACAATATCCCTGTCCGATGTAACAACAATCCATTCACGTCTATCAGAAGAAATTATACGCTTGATAACAGAATCAGCCTTTTCACCAATCCTCGAATAGATAACCTTTACCCCGCTAATTACAGAATGATTCTCCAGTGCCTCTCCTGTCTTCCATCCATCAAAGACAACTGTTATGTCATGACCTTTTTTCTTCTTGTAGGCAATTAAAGAATAGATCAGTATCTCCCTCTGGTTTTTAAGGTCTTTATGGTAGATGCCGATTAAGTTGTAACCATCAATGATAATTGAAGAAATAGCAAACCCTCCTTGAGTATTATATTATAATCTTCGTAAACGTTTTCAAAAACGAATCTTTGACCATGAAGTTTCAGGGGCTAAGCAGAAAGGTTTTTTGATGTCTTTTATGCGCTCTACAACAGGAGGATGGGAATAATAAAATGCTGCGTAGAGAGGATGGGGATGGAGGTTTGAAAGATTATCCTTTGAAAGTTTTATCAAGGCACTTGCCATATCCTCCCTATTTTCTGTCAGTTCACATGCAAACCTGTCTGCCTCTTTCTCAAATCGTCTTGAAACATAATTACTCAACGGAATGAATGGGAAAGAAATAATCCCTCCTATAAAACTGAGTATAACAACCTTCGCAAAAATAGTTCCACGCTCAATGTGAAAAAGCCCTGTTAGGAAATCTGACTGAAGAATCCTGAAAGATATATATATCCCAATAATCGAAAGGATTTCCAGTGCAATGATCATTTTAAAAACATGTTTCTTCTTCCAGTGTCCGGCTTCATGAGCAAGCACGGCAAGTATCTCGTCATGATCCATTTTTTCGAGCAGCGTATCATAGAGTATGATTCGTTTTACATTCCCTATTCCTGAAAAATATGCATTCGTGTGCCGACTCCTTTTTGATGCATCTATTTTGAAAACCCTGCTAACCTTGATATTAACCTTCTGCGCCAGTTCTTTGATCTTATCTTCAAGCCCATGTTCTTCAATCGGCGTAAATTTATTAAATAAGGGTTCGATGACATATGGAGAAATGTACATTATGAAGAGAATGAAAACAAGGGAAAAACCCCAGACCCATAGCCACCAATAGTGAGGACTTGATTGAATTAACCATAGTCCAACTGATGCTATAATGCCCATAAGGATAGTGGAAAGAAGGATTGATTTCAAAAAATCAGTTAACCATAATTTTGGTGTCATGGCATTAAAGCCGTATTTATTCTCGATTTTAAATGTGTTGTAGAGGCTGAAAGGAATAGAAAGAAGTGTACTTGCATAGCTTAAAAGCATGAAAAACAGTATGCCTGTTAAGATGAAAGGCCAGTTGAGTGATGCAATCCAAGAATTATATATATTCAATACCCCCCCAAAGATGAAAATGATCGTTATAACATTACCGAATATTAATGAAATAAAACTAAATCGTGTTTTCTCCGCCTCATACTCATGCACTTTTTTCAAAAGTGCTTCATCTATCTTCCCTTTAAATTCATGCGGTATTGATAACCCAAATCTCCTCATGTACTTGAGATTCAAATAACGCAGCATGTAATCAAAGCCTTCTTTAAGGATATAAACGCAGAGGATAAGAACAAGATATGTTTTCAGATAATGTCTCCTTTTAAATGAATTATCTTTATATTTTAGCTTAAATAATTAATAAGGGAATACGGACGTATGCATTCATAGGTCCTGTACTTCCCATGAACCCGGATATTTTATGTGACAAAATAAGGAACCGTGTTGATTACGTTTTTATAGACAGATTAAATTATGTAACAAAGACAATCAACATATATAATCGGCTGGGATTGCAGAAATGGCTTGATAGAGATTTTACCGATAATATTATTAAAAGGCTGAAAAGAGGCTTTGACAGAAAAAACGTAAAGCTCTGTGTTATTCTTCTCTATACTTTAACAAACTTTTTTTGAGTTATACACATATGGCCTTTACCTGTGACTTAGAACACCTACACATAGGAGAGATATCCCGGGGTTTCCATTATCCAGATGAACTCTCCATTAGATTACACCTTTACGTTACAGTCTTCTCACCATGCCGGCACTTTTTTAATCACAGGGAGGAAGTTCTCTCCCCTCTCGTGGTAGCGCCCTTTTTGCATGCTTTTATACACAGGGGATCTTCGCAGTGCACACAAACTACTGGCATACCTACGATTCCTGCTTTACGGCTCAAGTTTCTCCCTAAGTCCTTCCTACTAATAGGACATCATCATTTTACTGTTACACCCTGAAAATTATTTTGTTGCTAATTATCCATAAAACGTGTTATTCTATTTTAGAGTTTCAGAAGTTTTTGCCAATTCAAGGCCACAAAGACTTTTAGCTTTGTGGCTTTTTATTTGTGTCCTTCTGAAAGTTCAATTTATAAATAAGGAGGTACACAAAATGACAGAAGGAACAGTGAAGTGGTTCAATGAGTCAAAGGGTTTTGGCTTTATTACGAGCGAAGACGGCAGTGATTTATTTGTCCACTATTCCTCTATCCAGAGCAATGGGTTCAAATCCCTTGCCGAGGGTGACAGAGTCAGCTTTGATACTGAAAAAGGTCCTAAGGGCCCCAAGGCAATCAACGTCGTAAAACAGTAAGGAACTGCGGAGCCCCCTGTGTACTGCAGGGGGCTCTCTCTTCAGGGAGAAGACAGATGATCAGCGAGCAAAAAAATACCGAACGGTCCGAAAGAAGGCAGCAGAAAATTGATGCAGGTCTGTTGTCTGCCCGTTACCCGTATATTACATCGATCGTCATCACCATGGACTACTATCAGAAGGGCGCTGGCCAGGTGCTCATGAAACGCATGGTCAATTTCTTCCCCGGAAGTCCCGCGTATTTCCTGATGGAGTGCATGAGGAACGATTGCACCAAAGGCGGCTTTGATCTGGAACCGGTGATTGCCACGATGGTGAAAGACCGTCTGGAATCAGGAGACGGTGAACTTACCTGCCCAGGAAACAATGCCTCCGGCCATGCACGGATCTCTTACAAGGTTGCTATACAGTATAACGACACTGACCAATAAGAGGTACAGCTTCTTCCTGCTGCCCTCGTACAACTCATACTCAAGGAGCCTGCATTCTATCCCGCTGTTAAAAAATTGTATCCTTCGTTGTGCCCTCAACCCCACCTTCTTTGCCAGGGCAAGGTTTCCCGTGAAGATAAATCCTGTTCTTTCTTGATATCGGTGGCAATAATCCTGCAATCAATGGTCTTTTCTACCTCTCTTTTTGCTTGTATACGCAGATCATTCCACAGCGATTTGTTGAATCCCTTTAGATGCATGAACCCGAAATTATTTCTCAAGAGACCCGGTGCCTTATTAAGAGCAATGAATGCAGCCTCTATGGCAAGGGTGCCGCTTCCACACATGGGATTGATGAAATGGCCGCTGCCGTTCCATCCAGTTGCCATAATAACTGCAGCAGCAAGGGTCTCCTGTATGGGCGCTGTCATGGGGATCTTTCTGTACCCGCGTCTGGATAGGGGTTCCCCCGAGGTATCAAAATACACGGAGCAGGAGATTAAGCCGGAGGGTATCGTCAATTGTCCCCTCGGTCGCTATGCCTGCAATGGTTTCGGATAGTACAGGAAATCTTAGCAGAAGGAGTTCTTCTCTCAAAAAAGGCGTTATGCCCTTTGCACAGGTAATCAGAATTCTGCTTTTTCCCATGCCTTTATTTTCTTTTTCTATCCGATACGTCTTTCCGGGCTGTGTGGGTGATGATGAAATTCTCGGGCTGCAAATCAGGGTCTTTCTCAAGCTCCTCAACAAAGACAGTGATTGCCTTTCGCATGAAGGCTGAGAAGTGTACGCCCTTCGGTAGTGCAAGGATCCTCTGACGTGTATCTTCGTCAATTGTTGCTGTGTACTTTGCCATAACTACTCCTTGTTCGATAAATCCTCTGGTTTATTGATTGTAGCACAAAGAATAGCAGTTAACAGTAGTGTGAATTGTAAATCGTCAAAGAAGATAAACTATTATCTATAGCTTTTATCTGTTTATTTATTGTATAATTAACAATATTGTCTTGTCCCACCAGAGACATTGTCGATTAAAACCGGATTGATATGCCTCGTGAGATACTAAGTAACTAAATTTATCTTTTATTTTCGATAGGGCTGCATTAGCGCATAAGATTTTTAAAGGCAGAAAAGAGGATTGTTTCGTTTATGAGACGTGATGATTTAAGGAATATTGCTATTATAGCCCATGTTGATCATGGCAAAACTACACTTCTTGACGGGATGATGAAACAGTCTGGAATCTTCCGCTCCAATGAAAAGGTGCAGGAGCGTATTATGGATAATACTGACCTTGAGAGGGAACGCGGGATAACAATCATGGCAAAGAATACAGCAGTTACCTATAAGGGGATAAAGATTAACATCGTGGACACCCCTGGCCATGCAGACTTTGGTGGTGAGGTTGAAAGAACGTTAAAGATGGTTGATGGCGTATTATTACTTGTTGATGCTTCAGAAGGTCCTTTGCCCCAGACGAGATTTGTCCTGAAAAAGGCCCTTGAACTCAAACTCCCTCCAATCCTTGTTATTAACAAGATAGACAGGTCCGATGCAAGGATTCAGGCTGTCCTGAACGAGGTGTATGACCTCTTTATTGACCTTGATGCCACGGAAGAGCAGCTTGAATTTCCTGTTATTTATACAAATGCCAGACGGGGTATCGCAAAACTTAACATGGAGGAAGATTCGGATAACCTTAAGCCGCTCTTCGAGATGATAATGAAAACAATACCACCTCCTGCAGGTGAGTATGACGGCGTATTACAAATCCTTGTCACAAATATCGACTATGATGACTATATCGGAAGGCTCGCGATAGGACGTATCTTCTCAGGCACAGTGAAGGTAGGTGATTATGTCTCTATGGCAAAGGGTGATGGTGAGGTGTCAAAGACAAAGGTTTCATCTCTGTTCACCTTCCATGGTCTTGATAGGATCGAGACAAAAGAGGTCTCTGCCGGAGAGATTATCGCCCTTGCCGGCATTGAGGGGATAAACATAGGAGATACCATCACAGATGCGGAAAACCCCAGGGCACTGCCGAGGATAAAGGTGGATGAGCCTACCATTTCGATGGTATTTTCTGTTAACACATCTCCTTTTTCAGGAAGGGAAGGCAGATATGTAACATCCAGAAAATTGAGAGAAAGGCTTGAAAAGGAGCTTCTTTATAACGTATCCATAAATATAGATTTTGACGATATGGATTCTTTTAAGGTCATGGGGCGTGGAGAGTTACAGCTTGCTATCCTTATAGAGATGATGAGAAGGGGGGGATACGAGCTTTCTGTTGCCATGCCCGAGACTATAACAAAGACAATAAACGGTGTCTTACATGAACCTATGGAACTGCTGGTAATAGATGTGCCTGAGGATTATATTGGTGTTGTTACCCAGCAGGTAGGGATGAGAAGGGGCATAATGCAGAAGATGCAGAACAATGGTTACGGCAGGGTAAGGTTTGAATTCAGGATACCATCGAGGGGTCTGATCGGTTTCAGGTCACAGTTCCTTACCGATACAAGAGGTACAGGACTGCTTAACCATCTCTATGATGGGTATGAGCCATGGCAAGGACCGCTTTCAAAGAGGCAGACAGGAGCACTTATAGCTGACAGGCAAGGGATTTCCACTACCTATGCACTTTTTCACCTGCAGCCAAGGGGGGTACTCTTCATCAGGGAGAATACCACTGTATTTGAGGGCATGATTATAGGTGAGAATTCAAGAGAAAATGACCTTGAAGTTAATGTCACAAAGGAGAAGAAACTTACAAACATGCGTTCTGCCAACGCAGATGATGCACTGCAGTTGATACCCCAAAGGATTATGAGCCTGGAGCAGGCGATAGAATTTATTAAGGAAGATGAACTTGTTGAGGTAACACCTAAATCTATCAGGTTGAGAAAGAAGATACTGGAAACCAACAAAAGGCATCTTAGGTACCTTGACAAAAAAGACTTAAAAGAGGCTGTTGCATAAGTCTTCAGGTCCTTCAACCCATTTCTCTCCAGAAGTTTACTGAGATGCATTCTTATATTCTTCTATTAAAGTTTCTATCAATTCTTTTACAGGAATAATTCCTTTTGCTCTATATGCATTCTCTCCGGCAAATGCAAAGCCGTCTGTCAAATTACCTTTTTGAGCATTTATCAAGGCAAGAGCAATGCAATACGGACTGTTTTTATAATCACACGTTATGATGCAGTGATAAGGGCATTTGAACGGTTTCCTTTTCCCCTGATTGACATCATCAAGAAATTCATTCTTAATCGCTCTTCCCGGCATTCCAACAGGGCTTTTGATAATCACAATATCTTCTTTCCTCGAATCCACATAAGTCTGCTTAAACTTTGCCGATGCATCACATTCATGAGTGGTAACGAACCGTGTTGCCATCTGCACACCAGAAGCTCCTAACTGGAAAAATCTGTAAATGTCTTCTCCTGTATAGATGCCTCCGGCAGCAATTACTGGAATGGGTTTATTGTATCCTTCTCCAAATAGTTTTAACACCTGCACCACTTCCGGAATAAGTTTTTCTAACGAATATTCAGGATCAAAAATCGTCTGTTCTTTAAAACCAAGATGCCCTCCTGCCATGGGTCCCTCAACAACAACAGCATCAGGGAGGCGGTTATATTTTTGTGACCATTTTTTTGCAATAATACCAGCTGCCCTTGCAGAGGAAACAATGGGTACCAGTTTTGTCTTTATAGTACCATTTATAAATTGCGGTAGATTAAGGGGCAGTCCAGCCCCTGAAAAAATAATATCTATACCCTCCTCAATAGCAGTTCTGACCATATCGGCATAGTTGGACAATACCACCATGATATTGACACCGAGGATTCCTTTTGTTAATTCTCTGGCTTTTCTGATCTCTTTTCTTAACGCTCTGATATTCGCTTTCAAGAAATTCCTGGAAAAATCAGGTTCGTTCATTCCAATGCCTGCAGTAGCAATAACTCCGATACAACCTTCGTTAGCTACTGCTGAGGCCAGCCTGGACAGAGAAATTCCAACTCCCATTCCTCCCTGAATTATGGGAAGTCTTACCGTCAAATCTCCTATTTTTAAATTATTTAGGACATTAAAATTCATGAAACGTCTCCTTTATCTCTTACGCGGGAATCTATCACACATGAAGAGTTCGATTTTATGGCAAAATTGGGGGGATAAACTAACTGCCAGTCAATTCCACCTGTCGATTTCTCTTATTGTTTACTTTACAACATTCTATCGGTTTTTGGGAATCAGGATGGTTATTATTTTGAGATAACCAGAATTGCCTGAAAAATAAACAACCTAAAACAGTTAGCATCCGTACTCTTTGAGCATTATAAAAAAGCCATTTCATGGGAGAAAAGACACTGAGCGATGAAAAATAAAAAGGCCCGGTTGTTTACCGAGCCTTCTATTTCTTAATCCGGCAGCGACCTACTTTCCCATGACCTTGCAATCATAGTATCATCGGCCCTGAAGGGCTTAACTTCCGTGTTCGGGATGGGAACGGGTGTTTCCCCTTCGGCATCGCCACCGGAAACCTTATTCTTTTTAAGTATATACCATTTCCGAATCCTTTGACAACAGGAGGAAAAATATAAGGGTCAAGTCACACGGTCTATTAGTACTGGTCAGCTCAATGCATTACTGCACTTACACCTCCAGCCTATCAACGTGGTAGTCTACCACAGACCTTCAGGTC
>Ga0210004_1000189_pt1 | contig 35906 bp, 40 predicted proteins | sample CryGey13umfilter_FD_185450 | JGI IMG/M metagenome (GOLD analysis project Ga0210004, IMG submission 185450) | Groundwater microbial communities from aquifer in Utah, USA - Crystal Geyser 4/8/14 3 um filter (SPAdes) (version 3) | ecosystem: Environmental > Aquatic > Deep subsurface > Groundwater...
AACTGGGGCACCATCTTCTATCTCTTTTAAAATCTCTATGATTTGCTTCTCGCTAAACTTACTTCTTCGCATGAATACTCCTGATTTATTTTATCAGAATTATTCCGTTCTAAGTGGTACTGTTTTTGGGGAGGCTTACACTACCACCTCTTTTGCTCCAAGAATCGTATGACTTACAATAAAATAATCCGCTTCCCTATCAACTCTGTAGTTCTTTGGATTATCTACCATACTACTTACTTTTTTAGCTTTTACATACTCTAAAATGGCGCTATCCACAGAGATGTTTGCTATATAATAATCTTGTGTAAACACTCCACTTAAAGTGTTATGCAGTCTCTCTTTATAGCGTTTATCTACAATGATAAGAGGTTCAAAACCATCTTTTTGAATCCTCTTTGCTATGGAGTTAAAGTGTGTTATCGTCTCTAAAAAACCGATTTTTTCTCCTAAAGGAGAGAAAACAGGAATCACACCGCGAATGATCAAATCATTGCTCCCGACACGCACCATCACTTTTGCATTGGAGAGACTCTGAATCTCTTCAAAATCCTCCTCTATATCTCCAACCTCATTGCTCCAACTTCGGGAGAGTACCACACCCTTAGCATCGAGAAGTTTAAACCATACATTTTTAAAATTTGTCTCTTGAGCGAGTTCAACGGAGAATCTATTGAGTGTTTTTTGAATATTTTGCCTCTTTTGGATGGCAGAGTAAACAATAGGATTTTGTAAAAAAGAGAACCCAATCGTGAGCGTATTACTCTTTTTCTCTTCAACAAGGGCATGAAACTTATCTGTAATTGCAGCCGCAACTTCATTATACTGTTTTTCATCAAGTGCTTTTTTGTTCAGTGTTTTATAATAGCTTCCGATAAGTAAAACTATAACCGTAACTATTAAAAAAACTGTAGTTAAAAAGATATTCCAAGTTACTTTTTTCATTTACTCTGCCTACTTTGGAGGTACACATATCTATTGTACAACTTCCAGACATAAAAATAAATTTAAATTTCGCTTTTAATAATATTCTCTCCGAAATAGTTAAGAAATATCTCAGCTGCGATTCCATTTCCACATGCCACAACTTTTTTATTCTCATCATAAACAGGGGTTGTTCCTAAGCCACAGCTTGGCGATTTTGATTTTAGGACTATGGCATTGGCATGTGGAAATTTTTTTATAAAGGAGTTTATCTCCTCCTTTAAAAGCTGGGTGACATCACGACAACTCTCCTCAGTTATGATGCGGTTTTTGCCTTGAATACGTACAACATTTATCCTCTCTCGTGGAGTTCCAAAGAGCGGTGCTTCTGGACAAAAAGGGATAATCTCATACTCTTTAAAAGCTTCTAACACTGCACTGTCTTCTTTTGTCTCTCCATCATAACGACACATCTCACCAAGTAAACATGCGGAGATAATTGCTTTTGGTCTCATCTAACGCTTCCTCTAAAGTGTAATATTTTCCACATGCCAAATCTTCTCAGGCGTTACGACAATCGCATCAATCATAAAATCAACCTCTAAAGCGTTTTTTTTGAGATAGACATGCGTTGTTTTTATAAATTTTGAGAGTTTTGAGGGGGTGATGTTTTGGATGGCGGACTCATAATCAAGACCGCTTTTTACCTCAACAAAGTGAAGCACATCCTCTTTAAAAGCGATAATATCTATCTCTCCAAAGCGGCTGTAAAAGTTTCGCTCAACGATACTAAAGCCATTTTCATCCAGAAATCCACATGCCAAATCCTCTGCTTGATTTCCTTTGGCTCGGCTCATTCTAGCAGTTAATCACTTCTACTTTTATAGACTTAAAGGCAGCGGTGAGTATCAGCTCATCACATCTGTCGCCAAAGATATTGTTTATCTTCGATTTTGCATGATGAAAGGTTGAGAAGAGTGTTTTTGGCTCTACTTTGTCCGTAAACTTTATAGTGAGTGGATTTGTCTCTCCAAACTCTGTTTTTAAGATAACTTGCTTGCTTGTAAAATCTGCCGCATCTCCCTCGAAAACAAGTAAAACATCCTCATCATAACGCTTGTTAAGTTTTTCACTTCTTGAGGTTTGTGCGGCATTGTTATAGTGTGCGATAGTTCTGCCTGTAGAGAGGTGATAGCCCGTTAATCTCTTCTCAACTATCTCCTCTACCATGCCTCTAAGTTTGTATTGGTGGTAATGAAACTCACCCAACCCATCCTCAGTTCTAAAATCGAGTTGATGAAGGATAGGTGTATCCTCGGTATGCACGGGCCATTGAAGCCCTCTTTTCCTGTGTCGCTCTAATCGTATATAACTCGCACCACTAAAACGGCGGTACGCAACTTCTCGCACCTCATCCCAAATCTCATTTGAGTTTTTATAGTTTGCAGTTCCACCCATTTTGTTATCTAGGATTTGAAGCACTTCCCAATCATCTGGGAGGTCTGATTGTACGAGTGGTTGCGAGAGATGAAGACGACGCATGGCATTGACATAGACACCCGTTTTCTCATACGCGGACTTCACACCTACGACAATATCTGCACGCTGGGCAACATCTGTCATAAAGAGCTCTTGAACAAAGATAAGTTCGAGTTTCTCAAAAGCTCTGTCAATCTTGTTGAGATTTGGATGGATATGCGTAATGTCTTCACCGATATTTATCACTGCTTTTATCTCATCTCGTAGCATTGCATCGACAAGCTGAGGCGTCATAAGTCCTATCTCTTTTGGCACTTGATAATCTGGGTCATAGTAGGGAAGCATTCCCATGTCGCAGGTTCCCTGAACATTGTTTTGTCCACGAAGAGGCATAAGCCCTGCTCCCTCTTTCCCAATGTTTCCCGTCATAAGTGCTAAGTGTGTAATCGCCATAACAGCGTACGAGCCGTCAATATGCTCTGTTATCCCAAGACCCCAGAAAATCATCGACTTTTTAAGTGCATACTCCCGCGCAACTTTAGGAATCATCTTGCTCAAATACTCATACCCTTCTATATTTTCAAAGTATTTTGGGTTTGCAAAGGGGTCGTTTAAAATCTGTTCTTTAAACTCTGCGAAACCTTTTGTTCTATCTTCTAAAAAACTCTCACTATAAAGCTCTTCATCGATAATCACATAGGCAATCATATTTAAAACAAGCAGATTAGACTCATGTGGAATAATCCCCTTGTACTTTGAAAATCTGTGAAGTTTAATCTCACGAACATCAAAAACAGCGAGATTGTCATGCTCTCTTGCCACATCTAAGATACGGTTGGAGATAATCGGGTGCGCTTCTGTTGTATTGGAACCAAAAACAATCATAAACTCTGTGTTATAGATGTCGTTGTATGGATTGGTCGCCGCACCTTCGCCGATAGTTGTTCGCATTCCTTTGAGAGAGGGAGAGTGACAAACTCTCGCGCAGTTATCCACATGCGGAGAGTCGAGGGTATGGCGTGTAAACTTTTGAAAAAGATAAGAGCTCTCACACGAAGTTCTTGCCCCGCCTAAAGAGCAGATACTTTTTCTGCCATATTTCTCTTGAATGGATTTTAGTTTCATACTTGCCGCAGTCGTCGCAGAGTCAAGCGTCGTCTCATACCAAGTCGCATCCAAATCCACCAAAGTCGAAGCGATGCGCTCTTTAATCTCTGGATTTTTCTCAAGGAAACTTTTGCTGATTCTAGGGATGCGAAGTCTATCGGGAGCATCGACAAAATCAAAACCATATTTGCCTTTGATACATAATTTTCCCTGAGAAACCACTCCATCGGGATGGGCAAAAATAGACTCAATTTTATTCGTAGTGGTGTTTACATTTGCGGCAATATCACAGCCAACCCCACAATAAGTACAAACACTATCTACAACTTTCATATTTTCCATAAAAACATCCCAAATTTAATTGATGAAGTTTACAATCTTATCTCTTAAATATTGCGGAAGGAAGTTGAGCAGGGAAATGATTAAATAAAACCTAAGCGGAAAGGCGTAAAAGCGCTTCTCTTTGGCTATCGCATCCACAATCCTCCTCACACCCTCATTCGTATCTAAAAGAAATGGCATGTGGAAACTGTTTTTGTCGGTGAGTTCACTGCGAATAAAACCAGGCAAGATAGTGATGACTTTAATTCCATCTTTTTTATACTTATACCGCACTGCTTCTGCGTAAGCATTTAAAGCTCTTTTGGATGAGCTGTAGGCTTTGGCTGTGGGCATAGAGATGAGTGAAGCCAAAGAGGAGATGAAAACAATTTTTCCACTTTTTTGCGCCTGAAACTTTGGAAGCAAAACTTCTAAAATTGCATGGTTTGCCAAAAGATTGACATCATAGAGTTTTTTAAACTCTTTAAAGGGTGTGATTTCTGCATTGTGTCCAAGAGATATGCCAGCATTTAAGATGACCATATCGAGCGTGTCTATAGCTTTCATCTTCTCCTGCAACTCCTCAAAAAGAGTCACATCCGCGATAAGGAGTTTAATGCTTTTGGCATGTGGAAGTAGTTCAGCTTTGAGTGCTTGGAGCTTCTCTTCGCGTCTTGCTAAAAGAATGAGTTCATTGTTTGAACTGGCATACTGGCGGGCAAGTTCTGCACCGATACCACTGCTTGCTCCTGTGATAAGTATCTTCAAAATGCGTTTTAAACTATCCTAATCATTACAGGTTTAAAATTGACAAATTCAAGCGCTTCTATCTCTTTTATCATATTTTGAATATCTTTTTCAACTGCAATATGTGTCGATATGAGTAAATTTGCAGAACCTGTGAGTGCAGGTCTTTGAAGCATTGTCTCAACAGAGATGTTGTTGTCTTCAAAAATTTTAGTTATTTTTGCAAGCACACCTGCTCTGTCGGAGACATTGATACGAAGGTAATATTTTGATGTTATATTTTCCACCGCTTTGAGCGTTAGTTTTTTTCCTTCCATCGGTCTGTCAAAGCCGAGCATTGGAGTTGATTTACCACTTCTTGCTATATCTATGATGTTGGCTACGACTGCGGATGCAGTAGCATCTCCACCAGCTCCTGGACCATAATAAAGTGTTTCACCAACCTTATCTCCAACAACGCTGATTCCGTTCATAACGCCATCTATTTTTGCAATCATCTCTTTTTGGGAAATGAGAGAAGCATGGACTCTTAACTCAACTTCATTTGCATCTTTTTTAGCGATTCCCAAAAGCTTGATTGCATAACCAAACTCTTTTGCAAAAGCGATGTCATCTTTTGTTACATTCTCGATACCTTCGATGAGAATATCCTCAGGTTTTGCATCGATTCCATACGCGATGCTCGCAAGAATCAAAAGTTTATGTGCCGCGTCAAATCCACCAACATCAAAGCTTGGGTCTGCCTCTGCATACCCCAACTCTTGTGCCTCTTTTAAAATTGCATCATAGGAGACACCCTCGTTTGTCATCTTCGTCATCATATAGTTACACGTACCGTTCATAATCCCGACAATAGACTCTATATGATTTGCTGAGAGACCATCACGAAGAGCATTAATAATAGGAATCCCTCCAGCAACGGAAGCTTCATACTCAAAAGCGATATCTTGTGCTAACTCTGCAAGTTCATAACGGTGGTACGCCAGAAGTGCTTTGTTCGCAGTGACCACCGCCTTTCCATTTTTAAGTGCTTTTTTTACGACTTCAAATGCCTCTTCAACGCCACCCATCAACTCTACTACAATATCGATTTCAGGGTCATCCAAGATATCATCAACATTCGTACTCAGGGCTATATCAAGACCCCTCTCTTTAGAAAGGTTTTTAACTACTCCACTTTTTACAACTATCTCAGTTCCAGCACGCGCAGAGATTACATCAGCATTGTCCTTAAGTATTTGCGCTACGCTTGTTCCTACAGTTCCAACACCTATAATTCCTACTTTAACCATCATGCTTCCTATTTTTTTTCTTCAAACTGTTTCAAAAATTCTTTGATATTTCTAGCCGCTTGACGTATGCGATTGTCATTTTCGATGAGAGCGATACGAACATAACCCTCACCATACTCTCCAAAACCAATTCCTGGAGCAACTGCAACCTGCGCCTCTTTAAGAAGTCTTTTGGAGAACTCCAACGAACCTAAATGCGCTGCGCTGTCAGGTATCTTTGCCCAAACAAACATACTCGCCTGATTTTTTCGAATAGACCAACCAGCTCGCTCAAATGCATCCAGTAAAACATCTTGACGATGATCATATTTATCTGTAATATCTTTTACACATTGCTGATCGCCATTGAGTGCGATTGTCGCTGCCACTTGGATAGGAGTAAACATTCCATAATCTAACCAAGATTTAATCTTTTGTAATGCACCGATGAGTTTTTTGTTTCCAACAAAGAATCCAACACGCCAACCTGCCATGTTATAGCTTTTTGAGAGTGTGAATGACTCTACAGCCACATCTTTTGCACCTGGAACACTCATAATTGATGGAGTAACATAACCACCAAAAGTGATATCACCATAAGCAATATCTGAGATAATATAAAATCTCTCTTTCTTAGCCATAGCAACAAGTTTTACATAAAAATCCTGTGTCACTGTCGCCGTTGTTGGGTTATGTGGAAAGTTTACTAAAACATATTTTGGTCGAGGAGAGGTCTCTTTAAAAACTCTATCGAGATTTTCAAAAAACTTAGGCTCGTCTACTTTATAATCTTCATCAAACTCTAATCCAAACTTCACAACATTTCCACCCGCTAAGATAAAAGCGTAAGAGTGAATGGGGTACGTTGGGTCAGGGACAACAGTCGTGTCACCTGGATTTGTGATAGCATACGCTAAATGTGCGTAGCCCTCTTTCGAACCCATAGTAGCAACACACTCTGTCATAGGGTCTAACTCACACTCATATCTTCTTTTGTACCAATCAGCGATTGCCATTAGAAGTTTTGGGATACCCTTCGAAGTGGAATAGCCATGTGTTTTTGTTTTTTGGGCTGATTCAATAAGTTTTTCTCGAATATGCTCTGGAGTATCACCATCTGGATTTCCCATAGAGAAATCTATAACATCCGCACCAGCTCTTCGCTCCGCCATTTTAAGCTCATTAACCTCGGCAAACACGTACTTTGGCAATCTTTTTATTCTGTCAAATTCAATTTCATCAAACATCTGCAAGTTCCTCTAAATTATTGATGGTATTTTAGCGAAAATATATTGGAAAAGTAGCATAAGTTTTGTGCACTATAAAGTGCAACTTCGTTCTCTCTTGCAATAAAAATTATCTAGCACCACTTGGATTTAAAAGCAGTTCATCTTTTACGTTTTTAAGTGTATAGATATCTGAGATTTTTATGTAGTAGGTATCGAGTGGAATATTTAAAGTTAAATGTCTCGTTTTCTCATCTCTTTTTATCACTTTCAAAAGATGTAATGAACTATCATAATAGGCTATATAAGGGTACCAATCATTTCTGTTTGAGCTGGAAATCTTAAGCTTTTGTATTTTGGAAACATTGAGCCAATGGGCATAAAGTGACCTTTTTAAACTCAATTCGGTCTCGGCTTCAAGTGTCTCAAAGCTTAAATGTCCATCACTCATATCTATCATATAAGTCCATTCAGTAGGAGAATTTCTTTGTATATCTACAATCTCACACCCACTTTTTTGTAACTCTTTTTGCAGAACAAACGGGTCTGTCGCATATTCAGAGCTTAAGCTTATCCCCCAAGTGAACTCGGATGTGTCTAGATTGGACGCTCTTGTTACATATCTGTAATAGCCTATGTTTCTAAGTGTATCACCCATTATTTTAACAAAGAAAAGAGGAGAACCATTTGTTTTAAAGCTTAACTTTAACTCCTGAGGTTTTTTAAAAAAGAGATTTAAAAGGCCATTTTCTTTTAATGTTTGAACAATTTTAACAGAGTCAATTCGCTCTTTTGTATAGTAGTCACTTTTTGGAGAAAATATAATATTAATATAAGCCTTGTTCTCGTTATAAACACTGACTTCTATAAAGGATTTTATTTTAAGAGTTAATAGATCTTCCTCTTTTGTTGTTTCTGCCAAAGAGAGTGAAAAAAGGAGTAAAAAAGTAAAAAAAAGTTTTACCATCTACTGCCTCTGTTTAAATTTTTAAATTCAGCAAAAGTTATTTTTTTAAGCTCACCATCTTTATATAAAAATCTAACATTTTCTTTGAAATTAAACTCTTGAATTTCAGAATTTACTTCAATGCTCATATTTCCATGTCCAAACGAGAAAAGCCAATCTTTTTCTGGGTCGAGACTCAATTCATTGGAAAATAGTTTTTGCTGTTTTGAGTGATCACTCAAGTCTATATACCCTACCCATAATTGAAATTTTGGAATAATTTTTAAAGATTTTTTCACTATGGCAACTTCCGTAGGGACTTCCTCTACAATTGTATTATTACCATCTTGGCTTATATTTGTATCTGTATTGACTTCAAGAGAAGGCGATATAACCTCTGTAGCACTCTTGATATTGGCATTGTCAATCTCTTGAGCTTTTTGATCTGTAGAGGTGGATGAAAAGTTTGTAACACTAAAAGAGGCTGCAATAATGAATAGAAGAAGTGCTATAGCTACATAAAAAAGTGTATAGCTTTTCTTCTTTTTAGAAGCTATAAACACATTGTTATACTCCTCTTCATCTGGATGCAACTCATTAAAGTATGCAGTTCCTTTCGCTTTTAAATCATCTAGACTTATGCTGTATTCTCTCTCTAATATAGAGATAAAACCTAAAAACTGAATCTTGTTTAAAGTATCGAAGCTCTCATGAAGTATAGCCTGAACATACTGCTTGGCTATATGGGTTCGCTCATGTATCTTTTGAGCTCCAATATCTTTTAACTTTTCAAACCCTTCACTCATATTCTCATCCTATCCATTAAAATAGCACCAGCCACACTTACATTTAAAGAATCAAAACCATGTGACATTTTTATACTTACGACTTCATCTAATTTAGAGACGACACGTGAAGTTAAACCTTCACCCTCGCTGCCCAAAACAAGAACTCTTTTTTGCTTTATTGCGACATCTTTTATATCTTTGCCACCCATATCAGCACCGTAAAGAGTAAAACCTGATGTTTTCAAATCGTTTAAAACATCATGTATATTCTGCTCCAAAGCCAAAGGCATATCAAAAAGTGCTCCTGTACTTGTTCTAAGAATAGGTTCTATCGCAAGCGTTTTAACTCCACAAACAACAATCGCATCTACGCCTAAAGCATATGCACTTCGAACAATTGCACCAATATTTCCAACATCCGTCAAATTTGATAACACTAAAATAAAATCTTTATTTAAAAAAGAACTAAATGGATGAAGTTCATACTCACTGACTTCAGCTAAAAACCCTTGATGATTTGCATTTTTACACATCTTTTGTGCAGCTTCTTGAGGAATCCTTTTTACCTCAAAACCCATTTTCATCAAACGAGAATACTCTTTTTTATCAAGCTCTTTTGCAAGGTAGAGAGTCTTGATTTTATTTGGGTAGTTATTAATTACATAATATATAGGTTGTTTAGCATAAATTAACATGAAAGTATTCTATCCAAAAAAATTTAATATTAGTTATTAATATAAAGAAAAGTGTCATGAGATGGAACCATTAAAGTTCTAGTAGCCTACTGTAACAATCTTTTATATTTTCACCCGTAATTTTGGCAATGAGTTTCGCTTGTGTTTTTTTTGGTACGTCGAGTTCTAAAATATCATTTTGACTTATAGCACTACTTGAGTGTGCAGCACTTGCTTTTATTACAACGACCCACTCACCTTTATAATTACCACTCAGTTTTTTTAAAATTTCGCCAGCAGTTCCATGAAAGTAGTGTTGAAACTTTTTCGTAAGCTCTTTTGCTAAAAAGATTTCCCTCTCTTGTGCCTCTTTATCGAGTTCTAAAAGAAGTTTTTCAAGTCTGTGAGGAGATTCATAAAGTATAGTTGTATAGCCATTATGAAGTGCTGTTTGGAGTCCTGTACTGCGGGAGGTTCCCTTATGGTCTAAAAAACCAAAAAAGAGCATTTGTGTCTCCACAAATCCACTTGCAACAAAGGCTGTAAGAAGAGCATTTGCACCTGGTAAAATATCATATTCAATGCCATTATCTATACAATAACGCACTAAAATCTGCCCAGGGTCACTAATGCCTGGCATTCCTGCATCACTCGCATAAACAATATTTTGCTCAAAAAATGATGGTTCAAGTTTTTCAACAAAAGCTTGTTCGTTATGTGAATGGAGTGAAATAAATTGTTGATTTTCTTTAAAGTTAGTGAGGTAACGCTCTTTGAGGATGTGAATAAGTTTTTTTGTGACTCTTGTATCTTCACAAAGAAGTATATCTGCTTGACTTAGAGCTTCTATTGCTCTAAGAGAGATATCGCCTATGTTCCCAATAGGAGTGGGGACAAGGCTTAGCATGTGGAAACTATTTTTTAGCGTAACGTGCGTTAAATTTCTCGATACGACCTGCCGTATCTACCATTCTTTCAGAACCTGTGAAAAATGGGTGACATACATTACATATATCAATTCTAAGTTCGTCTTTTTGACTTTTTGTTTCAAATGTGTTTCCACATGCGCATGTAACTGTACAAGTTACTAAAGTTGGGTGAATCTCTTTTTTCATTTTTTTGCCTTTTGATAAGCGTCTTGAGTACGCGTATCTATATATTTTTTGAATCCGTATGGGTGCAGATTTTTGAAGTCGTGATTGTACCTAAATTTATCTTAAATGTTTCACTCTCTTATAAAAGCAACTTACTCGCTACAGCGACTACAGCACTCTCTGAGCGAAGAACCATAGGAGTATCGAGCCTAAAAACCTCTTGTGAACTTAAAAAAAGTTTCTCATCCTTTGAAAAACCACCCTCACATCCGATAAGAACTGTTTGGAAATGCGAACTCTCTTTGAGAACATTATCACTAAAATCAAAGACCTTTGTCTCTGGAAATTCACGGATAAAAAGTTCAATCGTGTCATAAGTATCAAATTCGATAAAAGTAGTTCTTCCACACTGTTGCATAGAGGCTTCCAAAATTCTCTCGAATCTTTTAAAATCAAGTTTAAAATTTCTTTGACTTCTTTTGCAGTAGATAAAAGAGATTTTCTCAACACCGATTTCACTTAAAGTTGGTAATACTTTTTCGATAGATTTAGAGTCGATTACACACCAAGCAATATGCAATCTTTTTGCACTTTTAACCTCTTGTATGGATGAAGAGATGAGAGTTAGTTCTAAACTCTTTGAATCTACCTGCGTTATTTCATATTGATAGAGAGTTTTCATATCTACTTGGTTTCTTAGACTCAGAACATCCCCAACTTCATGTCGACGTACTTTTATAAGATACTTATGGAGTTCCCCTTTCATAGTGATAATAGCTTTTGAGGCATCCTCGTTTAAGATATATATCAACGTAACATCCATGCAGAGATAGATAAGATAAGTAGAGTCTCAAGAAGTAAAATTTTGATTGCTACTTTTTTGTAATTTTCAAATGCATTTTTTTCTTCTTTATTGACATCTTTCAAACTAGAAGAGCGTATATTTTCCAAAATAATCATAATAACTGCAATGATTATCATAATGATATTTGCTAAAGTGAAATCCAAATGTTTTGAAGTCATCATCACGACACCCGTAAAAATAACCGCACTTAAAACCATCATGCCAAGAGGCATTGATATATTGAATGCTCTTGCATATTTAGAGACATCTTTGGCTTTTATAAGCATAATCAAATGCCCAATTACAACAGCCAAAACGCCTATAACACTATAGTAATGTGTTACAATACTCATCTCATACATTTCATTCATGGTGAAATATTACAATAAATATCTTAGAAAAGGACAATTTATGGCCGTAACAGTTGAAGAAGCCTTAGACTTAATTTATGAATACACGCCAACTAAATCAAGAAAATTATTACCTATAGAACAAGTCTTGGGTTTTATCTTAGCTGAGGATGTAAAAGCAACACATAATTTGCCACCTTATGACAACTCTGCTATGGATGGATATGCTGTAAAAGTCTCTGATTCAGGCAAGTCTGTAGAGGTAAATCACACTATATTTGCAGGAGACAATTCCTCAGAAGAGTTGGCATGTGGATTTGCTATTAAGATTATGACGGGGGCTAGGATTCCCTTTGGAACACAATGCATCGTTCCAAAAGAGGAGGTCGCTGAAGAGGGCAATACAATAACGCTTCCAGAGAATCTCACTATCTCAAAACATATTCGTTTGTGCGGAGAAGATATTAAAAATGGCGACTTGCTTTTAACAAAAGGAGAGCGACTCAGCGCACATAAAATTGCGCTCCTCGCCTCTCAGGGAATCAGCCATATTCAAGTCCATAAAAAACCTAAAGTAGCACTTTTTGCTTCAGGGAATGAGCTCAAAATGCATTTTGAAAATGTTGAGTCCTATCAACTTTACAATACAAATACGCCTACACTCTTCTCTCGTGCCTTGGAACTTGGTTGTGAAGTAGAGTTTCTTGGTACAACGCTCGATACGGTTGAGGCTATGGGAGTGGCTATCCAATCCGCGCTTGATTGTGACCTTATCATCACCTCTGGTGGTGTAAGTGTTGGCGACGCAGACTTTACAAAAGAGGCTTTTAAAGCAAATGGTTGCAATACTATCTTTGATAAGATAGAGATTAAACCAGGCAAACCTACAACTTTTGGTCGTATTGGAAATAGTTGTGTTTTGAATCTTCCTGGAAATCCACTTGCTTGTATGCTCAACTTTGAGTTATTTGGGCAGAGCATTATCTTGGCACTCAGCGGTGATAGTTCAAAATATGTAAGCACAATCCATGCGAAGATAAAAGAAGATTATCACTTTAAAGCTGGGCGAAGAAGTTTGATTCCAGGGTATTATGATGGAGAGTTTTTCAAACCATGTGAAAAGTTTGCACCAGGAATGGTGTCGCCACTCGCAAAAGCTAACGCCTATGTCATGACAGATGAGTCTTGTTCTCTTTTGGCATGTGGAAGTAGTCTGAAAATCATCCCTATCAGTTTTGACTTTAGGTCAAAAGAGAGAACTGATTTAGTTTGTTACTCCTAAACTTCTTTAGGATTAACGAACACTACACCCTTTTTTATCTTCTTCCATAATTCACAATCTGCCCACTCACTGATGACCTCATCGGAAAAAATGATTTTTTCTAACCCAATCTCACCCATATTCTCTGAATAGGCATCCTCTTTAAAAGCCTGAGCATACCCTGTATCTGTTTCATGAACTATCACACTTTTGAGTTTTACCTCTTTTTCACCATTGAGCGTTGTGGTGAGCCTTAAGAGTTTATCTATCATAACAAATATTACGCGGCTAAATTGTTCAGCAGAGGGAGAAACTGGGAGTTCTACCCATCTTAGTGAATATTTTTTCATCGCATTGATATACTCTTTTTCATCTCCATTCCAAAGAGCGATAGAGTGGTCAAAACTCTCAATCAATGCCTTCATATTTTGCTTCATCAGTCCAAAATCGTAAACCATCTGTCCATTGTCTAAAAAATTGGACTCAAAGAGCAGTTCTACTTTATAAGAGTGTCCATGCAAAGATTCTCTACATTTTTTACTCGAACAACCTCGTACAATATGAGCATTTTCAAATTTAAATAGTTTTCTTATAATCATTTCTAAACACCCTTGTTTTGATTCCAAATCCGTATATGAAGCCTGTCACTAAAATTATAACCTTTTGACTTACAAAACTCTATGAGTGGCTCTGTATTTAGCTCTATCTCCTCTTTTGAACCACCAAGAGGCATACAGTAAACTTTCGTTTTTTTTGAGTGAAGCGTAATCGCATTAATCTCCTCTTCAAGCCCTAAGTTTATGGATTCTGCATCTATACTAAACTTAAAAAAAGCCTCTTTTGCATTGGAAGCTATAGAGTAAATCACATCCCCTTTTACTCTTTTAGAAAAAGGCTCACCCGAATTAGACAACTTCACTGAGAGTGCAAAGATACACTCTTTATAAACTGGAAATCTCTCAAAATCTACGTCTAAAGAGCCATTTGTCTCAAAAGTAATCTGATGCCCGTTTTGATGCAAAACATTCAAAAACTCCACAAAGATTTCATCATTTGCATAAAGGAGCGGTTCTCCACCTGTTAAGACAATATCTACGGCATGTGGAAGTTCATAGAGATTTAAAATATTTAAAAGTTCTTTTGCATTTTTTATTGGAATCCAGTTATGCGAAAAGTGTTCTCTATTGACAGCATAAACAGTGTCACACCCTACAACCACTACGCCATCAGATGCTTTTTCACTACAAGCAAAACCTTCACACTTGAGATTACACCCTCCAAAACGAAAAAAGAGTGAAGGAACTCCCGTGTAACGCCCTTCGCCTTGAATGGAATAAAAATGTTCTACTAAATATAACATCAGCCACCCGTCTCATAAAAAGCCCGCGAAGAGAGTTCACCATCTACTCCACCCCAGCGATTTTTCTCTGGTTTTGTTCTCACTACCTCTTTTAAGACTAAGGCAGCACCTTTAATATCCCCTCTTTTTATCGCATCCCTAATACTCATCGCTTCATCAAAATAGAGACACGGAATAAGGTTTCCCTCTGCCGTAAGTCTGATACGATTACATTTTTTACAAAAATCATCTTCGTATGGCTCTATAATCCCAAAGCTATATCCATCGCTCATTGTATAGTAGTGAGAAGGAGAAGCACCATCAAAGCCGTTATCAACGAAGCTATATTGAGCGCTTAAGATTTCAAGAAGTTCTGTCGACTTCATTCCACTAATATCTACTTTAGCATGCGCATTTTCCATGTATTCTATAAAACGGATAGAGATATTACGCTCTTTACAATACTCCAAAACTTCAACAATTTCATCTGCATTGAGCCCTTTCATAGGAACCATATTTACTTTCACACTCAAGCCTACTCTAAGCGCTTCTTCAACTCCTTCGAGTACATTTTTTAAAACATCTTTACCTGCGATAGTATGTGCGACCTCAGGTTTCAGTGTATCTATGGATATGTTTATGCGTTTGAGTCCTGCATCTTTGAGTTTTTGTGCAACTCCCTTTAAGAGAAACCCATTGGTTGTCATCGACAAGTCAATCTCAGGTTCATAGTCGTATATCATTTTTATAAATTTATCTAATGCTTCGCGAAGGAGTGGTTCTCCTCCCGTTATTCTAATCTTTTTTACACCTTCGTCTATAGCTATTTTCATAAATTCAAAGAGCTCTTCAAATGAGAGAAGGTTCTCTTTTGGAACCCATGAAAAAGGCTTTTCAGGCATACAGTACTGACATCTAAAGTTACATCTCTCCGTTACAGAGACTCTTAGATAATCCACTACTCTGTCATAGCTATCAATAAGCATAATATTCCTATAGTTTATAAGTTAGTGTATTATATCTTGTGCAAGTAAAAAAAAGTTGATTTAAATTACCTAAAATTAGAAGCTAGGGTTATTACTTTCATAAGTAAACAGATTCTACTACTTTGAGAGTATCTCAGACTTTAATGCTTGAAACTCTTCGTCTGTAAGGATGCCCTTCTCTTTTAAATTGTAAGCTTTTTGAATCTCATCTATCTTAGAAATATTTTGCTTTTCTTCAGAACGCTCTGGCTTAGACTCTTTTATATACGCATCCACAATATACTCTTTACTCTCTATAGAAGAACCTGCAAGTGTAGTTTTGGCTATCTCTTTTTCACCTGTTGCAGAGCTAACTTCATAAAATTCGAACTTTGTACCTTCGATTTTATCGACAATTTTAAGATAATAAGTTTCGCCTGCTTTTAAATTTAGATGGAGATTCTGCTCTTCAATTTGCCCTTTTGTTGCGGAGAGCTTTATGCTCTTTGGTTCAAGGTCTAAGGCTATATACTCTGCATCACTCACATTTTGCGAAACTTTTTTATTATTGATTCGAATATCATACTTAGAGATAGTATTGCTATAACCGCTCTCTGTCTCTGAGAGAACATACACATAAACTAAAGCTGCATTTTCAAGTGGCTTTTGAACTGCAAAAGGCTTTTTACTTCCACATGCTGTAATAAGCACTAAAACAATAGATACGAGTAATAATTTGATACTTTGCATTTTAGTTCTCTTTTTTAAAAGATTATATCGAAAAATTATTATTTGAAATTAAAAGAGGAAAGGAAGAAATATCTACTTCCATGCAGAGCATGGAAGTTAACAAAATGGGTTTACTAGAAGTTGTAACGAGCCCATATACGAACATAGTTTACATCAGTAGTTAGACCGTCATGATCTTTTGTAGAAGTTGTCATATAAGAAGCTAGGTATTTAACACCACCTGCTTTAATTGTATAGATAAATTCTAAATCTGTCGCATCTTTGAGTGCTGTACCTGTACCACCTAAAGTTGAAACAGTACCTCTTGCAGTTATAGAACCATAATCACCAGTATCATAAACAGCTTTTAGTAAAACTGTATTAGAATCGCTAGCGATGTAATTCATATTTTTAGCTAATTGTGTATAAAGTGGTGTTAATGCAGCCCCTGGAGCTGTATTTTTCATAGCTGCACTACCATCATCGACTGAGGAGTAAGCTAAAGTTAATGAAAGAGCATCTGCTGGTTTAAGATCAACTTTTGCACCATACGCTGTTGTATCAGTAAGTGCTGCACTTCCAGTCATGATTGAACCACCTTGAAGACCGATAGCAAGTCCCATAGGTAAATCTTTATCAGCTATTTTGGCATCAATCCATGCAATGTTCGCACCTTCAAGAGCACCTGCATTAAGTTTAGCAACATCATAATATGAAGCAGTCAGTGTAGTCATTGGAAGTGATGTATTTTGTGCTGTTAGCATATATGCCGCACCATCAGCTGTAACTGCACCTGAATTTACAACTAAATCACTCATAACATTAAAGCCTGTACCATTTACAGTATTGCCTTTAGAAACATACGCACCTACTAAAGTAGTATTAGGGATGTCACTGTTAATAGCTAAGATAGCATCAAAACTGTTTTTAAATACTGTCCAACCTTCTGAGAAAGCGAATGGAGATAAAGAGAGTGGGAGTTCTTGACGACCAATCTTCAGTGTAGAGTTACCAATCTTTTTAGCTATGTTAAGTTGGCTTAACATAATTTGACTTGTAGTATCACTTTGAAGAGACTGTGTACTATCTTGTCTAGCAGCACTAACAAGATTTTTCTCTAAACCAGCAGTACCAAGATAAGTTAATTGAGAGCCAAAAGTAAAACCATTTTTAAGGTCAGAATCTAAGTTTAACTGAAGACCAGTATTTGCTTGTGTTCCAACTTGGTCAAAAAGAGTGTTCGTGCCACTGTCGTTTGTCTCATAGTAAATAACTGCCTGACCAGTCGTTACAATATCAACACCTTTATCAGCTGCCATTGCAGTTGATGCTATTAACGACGCAGTCGCTAAAGAAATTAAAGTTTTTTTCATATTCATTCTCCTGTTTTATTCTAATACTCATACTCCTAAAAAGGGGCTGTATATTAAGAATACGAATATTTTATATCGGTAAACTTAATTTTTATTTAAATCATACAATTAGATGTAAAATTTCATAAATATATGCAAATTTATATGTTTTTAGCGAATATATGGGGATTTAGATAGTGTTGGGTATTTCTATTTATTGTTAGTTGCAACGACAATAGTAGAGCTAATAAGGTCATGAAGTGCTCTTTTGTCTTTTCTGAAGAAAGGAAGAAACAGACCTAGAAGTGTTGCTGCCGTAAATAGGAAAGCTACATATCGAAAGAGAGCTCTCAATAAAGATATATTTTCTAATGTACCTATTTTTACAACTTTAATCTCATATGCTTTTTTACCAGGAGTTTGTCCAAACTTTGCCAATAATACAGAATATATTAAGCCATATATCGTCACTCCAACCAATGGTGCCAGACTAGATGCTTTAAACTCATCTTTTCCATCCATAAAGGCATAGGCTATTATATAAATAATAGGACCATAAATCATAAACATATCTATTATAAATGCTTTTGTTCTATCTGCAAATTTTGCATATATCGGAGCTTCTTTGTTCTCATGTTTTTGTTCTTGAAGCTGTTTGGAGAGTTTTTTTAGTTTTCTAAATCTCATACAGAAATTCCAAATATTAATTTTAGTAGTTTTAAGTGGCGATGAAGGCGAAAATTTCCCTTCATCCATTTAGCTAGTGCAAATCTTTCCAGACTTCTTTTTTCCAAAGAAGAGCAAAAATAGCAAATATAATACTATATATCATTACACTCTTTCCTACTTCTTCTCTTTGAGCTCTTTTTGTATCTCCAGCATCTTTTAAGTACTCTATTACTTTTTCTGCTGACTCTGCGCTCACTCCAACACGAGGCATTGCAGTTCCCTTTAAGTAATTCTGAGGATTTTCCATAAAAGTACTTATATAGTGCTCGCCACGAGAACGAATATACATAGATAAATCTGCTGGCACTATACCAAGATAACCTTTAAGTGAATCTGCATACTCTAAAGTTTGAATATCAAATGCTAATGCATCTTTCTCATCCTTAAAGTTTGGTTTTGTACCGATTTGAGTCCATTTTTCATAGTTTACTGCATGACATCTACCACAAGCCAATTCGAATGCAATTTTGGGAGTCACTTCTTCTTGTTTCATTGCTATAGATTTAAGGTAAGCAACCATATCAGCAAGTTCTTGATCCAAATCGCCACCAGCACCAGAAAAAGCCATCATTGGATGTGTTAAACCTGTAGCTCCACCATACTTATGTTCAACTTTTAAAGCTTCTATAGGGTTTTTAATTAGATGCGCTAAGAATTTTTCATCATAAATAACACCAACATTACTTAAATCGGGTGGATTTACTCCATAACCTTTTGCGGATGTTACGGCATCCATTACAGGAGCCAATCCTACAACATTAATTGAGTGGCAGCCAACACATGCACCAACACCCATGACCAACTGCGCTCCACGAGCAACATCACCTTGTTTCTCTATCGCTGGTAAATCAGCATAAACGAAATTTTCACTTGCAATTTGTTTATGCATAACATGGTGAGCGTAAGGTTCAACTAAATAGTATAACACTAAGGTAAAAAATACAACAACAGCTAATATAATTGGTTCTTTATTTTTCATCTATCTCTCCCTGTACTTGTTTTTCATTTTTTGTAATCAATGGAAGAACAATCCACATGGCAATAAATACTAAAGCAGCAATAAGACCTATCGTACTAAAGATACCTTCTGGAGGTAATTTTCCCATTGAAGTTAAGATAATCATATCAACAAGCATTCCCCAGAACCAAAATTTAAAGAGTCCACGGCGATTTGCAGGAACACTGTTTGGACTTCTATCTAAGAATGGAAGGAAGATAAAAATGACTTGTGCAAACGCAAATGCTATAAGCCCTATATCAATAGAAAAAGGTCGTAAAATTTCATAAGACCATAGGAAATACCACTCTGGATAGATATGTGTAGGAGTTTTAAGCCCATCTGCAGGGTCAAAATTTACAGGATCCATAGCAAAACCATAATTATAAAATACAAGATAAAAGAAGAAAATTAAGTAAACGCCCACAACCATCATATCTTTAGACATAAAGTCATTTGCAAATCTCATAACTTTTGAGCCAGCCTTATCCCCAGCTAAATATTTTTTAGATTCAGCCTCGAAGTCTAACTCCTCTCCATCTTGATTGTTCACATGGGGAATACGAAGTGCTGCGAAGTGAAGCCCAATCAATCCTATAATAGCCAACGGAAGAAGAACAACATGGAGCATAAAGAAACGAGTCAAGAAAGCTTGTGCAGGAACATAGTCCCCACGAATCCACTCAACTAGACCATCTGCATGTAAAGAACCACCACTAAATAAATTTGTAATAACCATACCTGCCCAGTAAGACATTTGACCCCAAGGTAACATATATCCAGAGAACGCTTCTGCTGAAAACGTAATAAAGAGCAGCATACCTGAAATCCAAATCATCTCACGACCTTTTTTATAAGAGCCGTAATATATTCCAGTAAACATGTGAATATACATAATTAAGAACACTACAGATGCAGCTACACCGTGAACATGTCTCCATAACCAGCCAAAATCAACTTCTCTCATAATAGTGAAGTTTACGCTGTAAAATGCAGTTTCAATATTTGCCTGATAATACATCAATAAAAATAGACCTGAGACCAAAAGAAAAACAAATGTCACTACGAGTACCATACCCATTGCCCATAAAAAATTAATGTTTTTAGGAATCCAATACTCAGATGCCAGAACTTTTTCAACTTTTTCAATTGCTAGTCGTTGATTGAGCCAATCTTTAACGCTAGTCGCTTTTGTAAAATGTGCCATTGATATCCTTTGATTAAAGTGTTATGCCAGTTTCTTTCATTGCCGTGTATTCAGGTCCAACTTCACCTAAAACCAATGTATTGCCATCTATTCTAAAAGGAGGAATATCAAGAGCTCTTGGAGGTGGAACTTTAGTAACTTCTCCAGAAAAGTCAAATTCTCCACCATGACATGCACATTTGAACGCTTCATCAGATTCTTTATATGCTGGGATACAACCAAGGTGGGTACATAAACCTATGCTAACCATAAAATGTGCATCACCGATGACAATATCACGAGCTTTTTGTTCTTCTGTTTGCTTTGCGACCATTTCTGCAGTTTTCTTTAGAATGAAGATAGGTTTTCCTCTCCATTTCTCAGTTACTAGCTTATTTTCTTTATATACTGACATGTCAAGAGTTGTAAAACCCGCTGCTTTTACACTTGGAAGTGGATCCCAACTCTTTTTCATAGCAACGAATGAACCAATGGCACCAACAGCTGCTACTGCACCAAATGCCTTACCCATAAAACCTCTACGGCTATCATTTTTCATGCTTGCTCTCTTGTTTTTAAAATTTTATACTCTGATTATATACAAAAGTACTTTTAATTAATTTTATATTCTAAGTTTTCTTTTATAAAAATAGAAATTTTGTTACTATTTTGTATGATTTTGTGATATTTATGAGTTTTAATGCTTTGTAAAATGTCATTTAATTGCTCTTTATTAAATCCTTTGACTATAGGAATATTCAAACTCTCAAAAAGAGGAATAAAATCTGTCGTATAATCTTCTCTTTGAACATAAATAGGTTTACTTCCACATGCCAAACTTTCTAAAACTGCCTGTGGCGATGCTGTGATTAAAATCTCTGTTTTTTGAATTACCTCTTCATAATCTTCAAATTCATAATAGGTTTTAAACCTCTTTTTCAATGCATCTTCATAATCTAAAAAGTAATAAAAACCAAGTTGTAGTCCTATTTCAAGACCATCAAGCAAAGATATATGTTTTTCCAAATCTTTTTCATAATCATCATCTCCAAAAAAGTAAGTGCATTTTATACTCTTCTCAAAAGTGTTAAAAAAAGTATCATCTATTACATATCCATTGCAGATACCCTCTCCTTCTAAGTAGGGTGAGATTAGAAGTTCATTTTGCTCTTTTTTATCGTTTATAGAGTCACTTACTCTTATGAAAGTAGAAAAGTATTTTCTCATATCTTCTAACATAATAGGATTTGCTTCTTCTGAATCGTAGATAATCTTGTCCCCAAATTGTGATATCTGAGGGATGTTTCTCACAACATCAATTCCAACACATTTTTCTACCCCAAACTCTCTTGCAATATGTGCAATACGGAAGTCTGAACATAAGAGAGTAATGTCTATATCCCCAAGAGAACGGATAATAGTTGCTGCCCTTCTAAACCTATCTAAGCCGATACGATGACCCGTATGTACATAGTAAAAAAACTTCATTTTATCGCCTATTTTTAGCTATTTTTATATAAATATGTAGTATCTCTATCGCCGCTGGTGTTACACCACTTATACCGATTGCCGCTTGCAGAGTAGGAGGGTTGAATGTTTCTAGTTTTTCTACTATCTCTTTTGAGAGTCCACTCACACTTTTAAAATCAAAACCTTCTGGAATCGTTACACGAAGGTACTTCTTCATGCGCTCTATCTCTTCGCCCTGCTTCTCAATGTAACGAGCATATTTGCCCTCTACTAAAATCTCTTCTTTTATATACTCTTCATACTGTTCAAACTCTGGCATAAGTTTTACCATCTTCTCAACATCAAAACTTTTTCTCGCGACAAGCTGTTGTGCTGTTGAGACATCTTTGATTGGCTCTTCATCCATAGTCGCTAAAAAGGCTATAAACTCTTTGTTTGGAGTAAATTTTGTCTCTTCTAAAGCTAAAGCACCCTCTTTTATCTGCTTATTTTTTAGGACAACTTTTGCATAAACTTCATCATCTATCAAGCCTAGCTCATTTCCATAATAGCTCAATCTTGTATCTGCGGACTCTTCTCTTAAAAGAAGTCTAAACTCAGCACGTGAAGTAAACATTCTATAAGGCTCTTTTGTCCCTTTGGTTACCAAATCATCTATAAGAACACCGATGTACGCCTCATCTCTTCTTAAGACTAAAGGCTCTTTTTCTTGAAGAGACAAAGAGGCATTGATACCTGCCATCAATCCTTGTGCGGCTGCTTCTTCGTATCCAGTTGTTCCATTTATCTGACCCGCTAAATAGAGCCCTTTTACCTTTTTCGTCTCAAGTGAATGGCGAAGCTCTCTTGGATCTACAAAATCATACTCTATCGCATAGCCATAGCGGACGATTTTTGCGTTTTCCATGCCATGCACTGAATGAATCATATCTTGTTGAACATCTGGTGGCAGAGATGTACTCATACCATTTATATAGTATTCCGTTGCATCCATAGTTTGTGGTTCTAAGAAGAGGTGATGTCTATCTTTATCTCTAAAACGATTTATTTTATCTTCGATACTTGGGCAATATCTAGGACCTTTACCCTCTATCTGACCTGTAAACATCGGTGCTCGGTAAAAATTACCTTCGATAATGTCGTGCGTCGTTTGATTTGTATAAGCGATAAAACATGGGAGTTGCTTCTTGTTTTTTACGAACTCTTTTTTATCTGTTCTAAAACTAAAAGGGCTTGGAACCGCATCACCTGGCTGCTCTTCCATCACAGAAAAATCTATGCTCGAGGCATCTATCCTTGCACAAGTCCCTGTTTTAAGTCTTCCCATCTCTAATCCACATGCCAAAAGAGAGTCACTCAAAGAGCGACTGCTCTGCTCTCCAAAGCGCCCCCCTTCTTGTTTTATCTCACCTATATGGATAAGCCCTTTTAAAAATGTACCACTTGTGATGATGACTTTTTTTGCACTGTACGCATTTAAAAGGTTTGTTTTTACACCTTTAACTTCACCCTCTTCAACAATCAAACTCTCCACCATCTCCTGAACTAAATCCAAGTTTGGTGTATTTAAAACTGTGTTTCTTGCAATAACACGATACTTATCCATATCGATTTGAGCACGACTTCCTCGTACAGCTGGACCTTTTGTTTGATTGAGTATGCGAAATTGTATTCCTGCATCATCCGTTATAAGTCCCATTTGACCGCCAAGCGCATCAATCTCACGCACTAAATGTCCTTTTGCCAAACCGCCAACGGCAGGATTACAACTTGTGGCACCAACATTTTCAGCCAACATAGAAATCATTAAAGTTTTGTTTCCCATTCTTGCGCTGGAGAGAGCTGCTTCTACGCCTGCATGCCCACCACCAACTACTATCACATCATAATTCATACTTTTTCCAATTTAGGATAATTTTTAAAATTATAGCAGTTAGTTAAAGTATATCTATTGAAACACCTTTAAATTAGGCTTTAAACTGAAAACTTTTCCCTAAACGCTTTGGCGCCATCTTTACTAGATTCTATCTGGTCAGCACTGTTTTTAAATGAAAACCTCAACTTACTTTGCTCTATGGTTTCTATATGCTTAATCTCATCTATATTTATGAGATAGGAGCGATGAATCTTTACAAAGTTATAGGCTTCAAGTTTTTTCTCTATGTCAGATATTTTTTGTGCATAGTAGGAAAACCCTTTTGCACTTCGTAGCATGACCTCTGATAAGTCCGCTTTAACGTAGTAAATCTCTTGGGGCTTTAGAAGCAGATAGTTCTCTCCATTTTTACTCATGATGCGTAGCTCTTCCTCTTTTGCTTTTGGAGTGTTTAGACGCTCTACAACCTGTTTTAACTGCTCTATACTATAAGGCTTTACCAAATAGCCAACCGCTCCTATGTCAAAGGCTTTTAAAGCATGTTCATCATAGGCTGTTTGAAAGACAATCGCTACATTTGCATCAATATACCTCAGCTCATAGCCAAGTTCTAAGCCACTTACTTGAGGCATGTTTATATCTAAAAAGGCAAGGTCAAATTTTGATGCTTTTAGAGCTTGTATCGCCTCATCTGCAGAACTTACTTCTGTCACATCGTCCAAGCCCAAGGTATTTAACATTCGTAAAAGTCTTGCGCGAGCAAGCGCTTCATCATCAACGATTAATATTTTCACAACACTCTCCTACATAGATACTAAAGCAACTCTCATCCATATTTTTCATTTCCACATGCCCACCACAGAGGAGTTCTAACCTTTGGTTGAGATTGTTTAATCCTACTCCAAATCTCCTACTCTTCATCTCTTTTCCATCATTTCTAACACTGATACGCTTCTCATTTATATCAAATTCTATAAAAATATTTAGAGCGCGCTTATCACCCATAAAGCCATGCTTTATAGCATTTTCTACAATAAGCTGAATAGAAAATTTTGGAACGCTCCATCTTGGAACTCTATGGAGTATGTGGAGTTTTATTTTTCCTGAGAAGCGAATATTTTCAAGCTCTACATAATCTTGCACATTTTTTATCTCATCGCTCAAATCCAAAAGTGCTTTTTCATTCATCGTGTTACGCAAAAAGGAGGAGACCTTTAAAACTGCCATCTCCGCTTTTTCCGCATCTTGATGGATAAGTTCTGCAATGGAGTTGAGTGCATTAAATAAAAAGTGGGGATTGAGCTGTGTCTCAAGGGAACGCAAACGACTCTGCACATACGCATGGTCTATAACATCTTTTTGATTGCGCATCTTAACAAACCTATAGAGCAAAGCCCCGACAATATAGGTCAAAACTCCTATCAAAAAAGCTACTACGCCGATTTGGTTCTCAAACGCAGGGATAAGTTTTAGTCCAAACAATCGAGCGAGCGAAGCTCCAACGAGCGTGCCTAAAAAACCTGATAAGAATGAAAAAAGTATAGAGAGTGGTAGCCAGTAAATCTCGCCGAGTTTAGGCAAGATATTTTTGTTGATGTAGGAGATAAAAGCCAAAGAAAAGAGACTAATACTAAACCCAAGAAGCACACCAAAAAAAGCTCCATCTATCCATGGATAAGCTAAGAGCATATACCCAAGTGCTGAGAGAAACATCCCAAAAAAGATACCTATGAGCAAAATATAGAGCCAATCTTTTGACTTAATATGTAAGGCGATGTTATACATCTAGAAGTCTTTGGAGATTTTTGACACCCATCATCACACCACTCCACCCCTGCGCCGCATACACCGTATCGCCGACATTGTATAAATCTTTCACAGAGGTATCATTTCCAGGTAAAAATGGGAGAAAGTTTTTCATGGTGATTGCATTGCCTCCGAGTTGTGATCTGTTGATGTAGTGTTTAAAAGTTTTTGAAGAGGCACTAAAACACTCTACCACTTCACACGCTTCAATCTTGACTCTTTTTAAAATCGTTTTATATAGTATATCCTCTAGCTCTTTTTTTTGCGCTTTATAGCTGCGTGCATCCTCCCAAAATCTGCTGTCTGTGTGAATCGAAGCGGTGATACTGTAGTACCCTTTTGGTGCGATTTGCTCATCGTTCACATCTGAGAAGGAGACAAAAATCGCTTTAGATATGGCATGTGGAAATATCTCATCCTCAATAATCTGATAGTGATGATGAAACGCTTTATCGCTCTTTATACTCATGTAGAGCATAAAGGAGCTTTGGTGATTGTCCAGTTTTTCATACTTTTTATAGTAGTTTTTTATTTTGCTATCGCTAAAAAGTTTTCCGCTCTCATACACAGTTGCGTTGAGTATCACTTTTTTAGCGGTGAAACTTTTATCTTTTGTATGAAGTTCAAAGTACTCTTTATACCCAACTATGTTTAGGATTTCACTCTTTGTTTGTATCTCTTGTACATCTTTTGTCATCGCGTCAAAGAGAGAACTAAAACCGCCTTTGACATAGTGGTTTTCGTTGAAGGTATAAGCCAAAGAGATTGCCGCTGTAAAGAAGTTTATCTCTTTTGTTGGAGCTTGTGCAACGATGCGTATCTGCGACTCTAAAAAATCCCAATACTCTTTATCTAAACCTCCAAAAAACTCCTCTATGAAACTATGCGCATCGACGCGAAGGTAGCTTTGAAACTTCACTAAAAGAGGCACAAAACTGATCAGCGATTTTATCTTTTTAAAGAGATTTGCATTTGCGTAGTAGTGTCCATTTAGCTTATAAAACTCCCTATTTATGTTATATACCAACTCCCAAAACGCTCGATTCTTGGCATGTGGAAAGTTTTTGTTTAAATGTTCAAAAAAGCGTTCAAACTCTTTGTAGCGTGGAGTTATTTTACTCTTTTGGATGACAACTATAGAGGGGTCAGTCAGAACAACATCAGGGGTAAAACCGATAGCGTCAAAAACCTCTTTGACTATAAAGCCATCCTCATACCCTGCAAGTGTTGTCGCTCCCGTGTTGTATGTGTGGCCTCGATGAGAAAAAGAGGAACTACATCCGCCAAGATAAGGCTCTTTCTCAAACAAAACAACATCGAAACCTTTGGCACTCAGTAGAGCGGCAATAGAACTTCCACCTACGCCTGAACCAACCACTGCAAAATCTTTCATCAAGCCTCTTTTACGATAGTTTCATAGTTTCATAAATATTTGTGAGACACTTCACAAACTCAGGGTTGCTATTGGGTGCTTTTGCAACTCTATAGGACTCAAACCCCATCGCCTCCGCTTTTTCTCTGAACTCTATCTCAAGCTCAAACTCCGTCTCTGAGTTATCCACCGTAAAAGCGATAGGAAAGATGATGACTTTTCTCTTTTTCAAAGCTTTGAGTTTATCTTCCAAATAGGGGCGAATCCACTCTAGGGGACCTAAGCGAGACTGATACGCAAGATGGGTATTGTGAAAATCTATCCCTTCTAGTATCAATGCTTTGCGCGCATGGTAAACATTGGCACGAATATGTTTTTGGTAACTATCCCCTTTATCTATGATTCTCTGCGGTAGTCCATGCGCCGAAAATATCAACTCATATTCAGAGGGGTCTTCCCCATCAAGACTCTCTTTGATACGCTCTACAATAGAGTCAATATAGTGGCTCTCACTGTAATAATCATCTATAGTTTTCACTCTCGCTTTGATACGCAGTTTGTCAAATGTCTCATACAAATCATCATAGCTTGAGAGCGTAGTGGTCGAAGAGTAGTGAGGGTAAAGCGGGATGGCGTAAAACTCATCTATATCTCTTAGGTTTTCTAAAACCTCTTGTGCAAAAGGAGGTGTGTAGCGCATAACCATGTGAATAGAGGCATCTGTTATCTTGGATTCTAGTTTTTTTATGAGCTCTTGTGTATGTCTTACAAGCGGAGACTTCCCACCAAGATGGGCGTAGTTCTCTTTTGCCTCATCCTTTCTTTTGTAAGTGATATATTTTGCTATCAATGAGCGGATTGGTTTTGGTGCCCCGATAATACGCTTATCGTTAAACATATTGGTTAAAAACATCTCAACTTCATCAAGATTGTTCGGACCGCCCATGTTCATAAGTAAAATAGCTCTTTTCATAAAACACCTCAATTTTTATTTTATTGTATAAAACTCAAGGCTTTGTTTGTAGGGGATATTTGTCGGTTGGTGATTTCCACATGCTGAGATTTTTTGGCATGTGGAATGTTTGCTCAAGTAACAAGAAGCTTTAAAAATTTGCTACTTTTTTTCTTATCAAATTTTTATCACATAATTTTGCTATATATTTATTATTTATTTAAATTATTTGATATATAATAATCTGAAGAAATAGTTATGCGTCTAATGCAACTACTAATCTTAAAAATATATTAAGGATATACAATGAGTAAGGGTACAAAAGGTTTAAAAGAGTCTAATAGTGAAGTTGAGGAAGATATAGAGCAAAGCCTTGACTCTAGAATTAAAGATACTAAACACAAACTACATGCTCTAAAAGTTCACCATCTTTTACATTTTATAATATCACTCTTAACAGCTGGGGTTTGGATTGTAGGCTGGACTTTAATAGTAATCGATTCTAATACAAAAAAAACTGCATTAACGAAAAAGTTAAAAAAACTGCATAAGCTAAAAGAGCATGAAGAAGAAGCTTTAGAGCATACTGAAACTCCAGACTCTACACATAGCTAGTCCCCAAATTTGAAAAAGTATCTCTAAGCATTCACTTTATTTCCACATGCCAAAAAGATTAGCATGTGGAAAGATTAAGCAAGTAGATGTTCTAGTGAAGCGTTTATCTCTGGGTAGTGAAACTCAAACCCTGCATCGAGAAGTGCTTTTGGATAAACCTCTTTTGAACCTGTGAGCACAGTGGAACCTTCACCAAAAAGTAGTTTGAGAACAAATACAGGAAGAGGTAAAAATGTTGGGCGGTGGAGCACTTTTCCTAGTGCTTTTGTAAACACATAATTCGTGACTGGGTTTGGTGCTGTTGCATTGAAAGTGCCTGTGAGTTTGTTTTCTAAAATGTATTCGTACACACGCACCAAGTCATCCACATCTATCCAGCTTGTCATCATCTTTCCATCGCCGATAATGCCGCCAAGACCTACTTTAAAAGGTGGCAACATCTGCGCCAACGCTCCGCCATCACTCCCCAAAATCACCCCAAAACGGATAATAGTTGTCGGCTTTGTACACTTGGATGCTTCTGCTTCCCACAGCTGTGTCAGCGTTGCCAAAAAATCCTCTCCATACCCTTTAAAACTCTCATCAAAAGGGGCATCATCAGGGTAAGCACCTACGGCAGAAGTTGAAATAAAATGTTTCACTTCGCTTTTGTTTATGGCGTTTACCAGCGTTCTCGTTGTATCTACACGACTAGAGAGAAGAACCTTTTTGTAGCTCTCGCTCCATTTGTTGATAATAGGCGCACCAGCAAGGTTAAAGACAACATCCACGCCTTCAAGCTTGGATAAAATCTCATCTTCACTCTCATCTCTGTGAATACTTACGAAGTCGGTAAATGTTTTAATCAGATGCGAGCTTACAAACCCACTCGCTCCAGTAATCGCTACTTTCATTTTACACCTCCATTATTTTAGAGAGTATAACTCTATTTTGAGGAAGTTGGTACTCTTTATATGTCAATTCGTAATGGCTTTTGTGAAGTCGTCTCATAAAAACCTCTGCCCATGAAAAGTGTTGGGGCAATATTTTTATCTTCTTTGTTTAAGATGAGATTGACCTCTGCTATAAACATAGCATGATCGCCATAGCTGAGTACGTCGATGAGAGAGCACTCATAAATCATATATGCCTCTTCTATCAGCGTGCTTTTAATAGTTGTTGTAAACATACTTTTAACTCCTTACTCGATTAAAAAATCTTCTAAGTTGTTTTTACCATAAACGATGTTCGCATTGGAATCTTTTATCTGCTTTGCGATGAGTGCCATGATGCTTTTAACACCGTTAGTTTTTTCGGGGTCTGTTAATGGTAAAAGCCTCACCGTCAGACTCGACTTTTTTTGAGAGAGTTGCACAAAAAAGTTTTGGTTCTTACCATTTTCAATCGCCAAAGCCTCGATAAGTACTGTCTGCTCAGTCGAGTTGATGAACTTATACATCACTTTGAGCATTCCGCCCTCTATCTTATTTGTAAAGGGTTGGACTGCTTCGTAAGCCTCTTTTGTTGCGTTTATATTTTCTAGTACAATGTGTGGCATTTTAAAATCCTTGTAAGTTTATATCTTTCGTATAGGCTCAGCCGATGGCTTTGCAAATTTACATTTTATGTGAGTAAATTATATAGATTTGTTACATCTGCTGGTAGTGCTTTTATGTCTGTTGGAGGTATAAATCAGTTTCTAAAAAGTTCTATCGCTTCTTTGGCGGCTTGTTTGTGCGATACCATTGGCTGTGGATAGCCTTGGATTTGACTCTTTAAAAGATAGTTCTCATCATGCAAGTACTTACTTTCCACATGCCAAAGCTCTATAATATATTTTTTTATATATGCGCCCTCTTTATCAAACTTTTTACTTTGAAGATAGGGGTTAAAAACTCTAAAATAGGGTTGTGGATCCACACCCGTGCCTGCACTCCACTGCCATGAGAGAACATTGGAAGCCTTGTCATAGTCTAGGAGATGTTGCGCGAAAAACTTCTCGCCCCACTGCCATGGCAGGAGTAAATCTTTTGTAAAAAACGAGGCAACGACCATACGGACTCGGTTGTGCATATTCCCTGTTTGTAGAAGTTCACGAACGCCTGCATCTACTATGGGAACACCTGTTTTTGCCTCACAAAATCTCGCATATTTCTCTTCATCTTCTATGCCATTAAAAGTATATTTATAATTTTCACTCTCGATTCTTGGCATGTGGAAAAGTAAGTACGCGTAAAAATCCCTAAAGAGAAGCTGACGTATAAATGGCTCAATATCCTGCCCTTTGAGCTCCATCACAAAACGTAAAACTTCTCGCACCCCGATAGTCCCAAAGCGTAAATCAGCACTTAGGTTTGAAGTTACATCGACATCCAAATAATCTCTTTGCTCTTTATAGTTGTTGATTTTATCTTTAAAGATTTCAAGTTTGGCATGTGGATTTGTAAAGTTTAGTGCAACGCTCTCAAAGCCTAGACTCTCCATCGCAAACGCAAGCACAACAACTTCGCCACTCTTTTGAACTTCTGTTATGCCACTGTAGTTTTCGTCTATAAGCTGACTCTCTGCCAAAAAACTCTCTTGAATATTTTTATGCTCCAAAATGGCTCTCGCTTTTTTATAAAAGGGAGTAAAAACAAGATAGGCAGAGCCATTCTCTTTTAAAACCTCGTTGTGTTTGAAGATATAAGTATCTTCAAGGTAGCGAAAATGGAGTTTATGCGAAATCTTCAAATCACGCGCTTTTGCGTAAGCATCATAATCTCCACATGCCACAACTTCATCAAAATCGTGCTTTTGTAGCAAGAGGTCAAAGACATCTTCAGGTTTTCCGTAAAAGAGTTTGAGCTCCAATCCACATGCCAAAAGATTTTTTTTGAGTATTTCCACATGCCAAAAGATAAAGCTGACTCGCTTATCCTCTTTTGGCAATTTAGCTAAGATGTCTGTATCAAAAATAAAGATAGGCAAAACCTCGCCACCAAGTGCCAAGAGAGGGTTGTCATTTAGACGCAAGTCACGCCTAAACCAGAGAATGCGTTTCATTTTACTCCTTCGTATAATAAATTAACCAACCAAATATTATAAAATGGTTGAGTTCAATAAAGACTCATGGTTTTCACAAAAGCTAATAGCAAACAAGTTTTTTTCCTTTTTGGACTTATGTACCAGCACATTAAACGTCTTGTGTTAGCTTTATAAAATCATCTATAGGATGCTAAGGAGAAACTGATACTTTCTACCTTTTATAACACGAAGCTATGAGATCTTAAAACTGACACAAGGGGTTTATTATGTACTATGTAGGCATAGATGTTGCAAAAGAGAAACATTATGTTTGTATTTTAGATACAAGCAAAGAGTTGGCGGTTAAGCCTTTTTGGATCTATTCAGATATCTTAGGCTTAAGAGATTTAGTTAAAAGATTTGCTGAACTTTCACTCAACAATGATGATTTCATCATAGGTGTAGAGTCCACTGGAGCTTTTAGTGAGAATCTTTATGAATATATCAGTGATGCTGATTATAAAGTCATACTTCTTAATTCTTATCAAACTGCGAAATATAGAGACTTTAGCACTATGAAAAAGATTAAAAATGATTCTATAGATGCTTATGTAATTGCTGAGCTTTTAGCCAGTGGCAAATATAAAGAGAGTCATATATCCAATGATGATTATCAGTCACTTAAAGTATTGGGAAGATTAAAGCGTTCTCTTGATGATAAGATAAAAACCATCAAGCGAGAAATCTCGACTGTGATGGCGACTGTCAATCCAGAGATTACTAAAGTTTTTCCAAATATTTTTAGTAAAACAGCCCTGAGCATCATTAAAGCTTACCCTACAGCCGTGGATATCGCTCAGAGTACGCCAAAGAAACTGACTAAGATATTTAGACATATCAAAGGTAACAACTTCAATGAAGAGAAAGCTAAATTCTTAATAGAACTTGCTTCTTCTTCAATATATGCTGGTCGTACTCATGAAGCGAGAGCTTTAATGATTAAGACTAATATTAAGATATTAGAGCTTTTAAGTCAAGAAAAAGCTGAAATTGAGCAACAGATTGAGAGTTTGGTGTATGGAAAAATTGAGACAATAGATTCTTCAATTGACAACCTTAAATCTATTCCTGGTGTCGCAGACAAGACTATATCTGCAATCCTTGGAGAGTGTGGAGATATTAAAAGATTCGATTCTGCCAAAGCATTTATCGGTTATCTTGGTTTATATCCCACTCAATATCAATCAGGCAATTCCATGTCTGTTGGAAGACTTGCAAAGCGAGGCATCCCAATAGCTAAACATGCTCTTTATATGGCTGCAGTATCATCTGTGATGCACAATACTGAACTCAATAAGCTCTTTCGAGATAAAGTGTCTATTGGAAAAAGTAAAAAAGAAGCTCTGATAATCATCTCTAAAAAACTAGCAACAATCATTTATTCTGTTTTTAAATATAATAAACCCTATGAACCAAAAAGAGTATTTATTCCTAGATAAATCTAGTCGGTAAACACTAAAGTTAGTTTTAGCACTTGTGAAAACAATGAGTTTTTAATGAACACAGACCAAGCTTTTTAATTAGCTATATATTTGATCATCTGAGCATTTTTACAAAATACTCAAATAATGAAACACATTTTCAATGTCTATAAAAAATAGCTACTCGTTTAAGCTATTCTTTATAGGATGGTTTTTGTTTTGAAATAAGTTTCGATTATATCAAAAGAGTAAAAAAGAGTAAAAAATCAGCTATCTTTTTTTTCTTTAAAGCGTACAGTGTTACCAATTTGCTTTTCTACATAGAGAAGTTGCGCATTTACCATCTGGATAAAAGGATTTAAAAAGAGCTCTAAGCCTTCCTCGCTTATCTTTTCCACATGCCACTTATTTAAAAGTTCTAAGACCTCTAATGTGGATTCGATAGTCGAGAGACAATACTCTGCGGGTTGCTCTTTTATCTTAAACTGTGAGAGCTTTGAACTGCTAAAGCTTAGATGTCTGAGTGCTTGGAGATTTTGACTCTCTCGAATCATTTTCATAGAGCATGCCCAAGTTGAGTCTATGATGAAAATAGCCATAGCTTTTTTGGCATGTAGAATTGTGGAAGAGTATGGATTTGTATCTGTTAGATTAAGCGCATTCTCAGATGGGTAGAGTACAAAACTCTCATGTGTAGCGATAATCTCATTGACTCTTGCATGGTTTGTAAAATCAACGCCAATAAATAGCTCTGAGTTTTTCAAGGATAGATGGGTCAGATGCCCCGTTCCATTTTTTACTTTTTTGAACTCTTTTGGATGCATAAGTATGACAAACTTTGTCTCTGTATCAAGTGGCTTCACATGCCCGCACATACAAGAGCTTTTTGGTCTGTAACAACTGTAACACTTCTCTCTGTCACCGTAATATGTTTTCATAAAGCGAATTGTACTACAATTCGCACATGAACAATAAACACGACCTCATAGTTATTGGAAGCGGTGCCGCAGGGATGATGGCAGCCATCGTAGCAGCAAGAAATAATAAAAAAGTGCTTCTTTTAGAGAAACTCTCAAACATCGCTTCCAAGCTCAAAGCAACAGGTGGCGGTCGCTGTAACCTCACAAATACGCTCTCAAATGAGGAGTTTATGGCACGTTTCGGACGTGATGGTCGTTTTATGCAAGATGCTCTCGGAGCATTTGACTCCAAAGCACTTGTAAATTTTTTTAGTGAAATTGGTGTCGAGACACACGCTCCTGATGGTTTTAGAATCTTTCCCACTTCACACAGCTCTTCTACTATCATCTCAGCACTTCAAGAGGAGATGCAAAAGTTGGGTATTGATTTGAAAACATCTCAAAAAGTTGAAAAAATCTTAGTAGAAAATGGAGAAATCACAGGTGTAAAAACAGAAAACGACTCCTTTTACGCACCTAACGTCATCGTGGCAACGGGAGGTCTCGGCTACCCTACTTTGGGCGCTGAGGGAGATGGCTACACAATGGCGAGTGAACTCGGACACAAAGTAACAGAACTCCATCCTGCCATGATGCCGCTCAAAACTAAAGAGAGCTGGGTTGCAAACTGTAGAGCCGACACAATCGCAAAAGTAGAACTACGTGTGGATTTACCTAAACACAAAAAGCTTCGTGCGACAGGAGATTTGATCTTTACAAACTCTGGTATTAGAGGTCCCGTCGTTTTGGACTTTGCAAGAGAAGTAACACCTCTCCTTGAGAAATACGGCGAAGTTCCACTTCTGCTCAACCTCACAAAAGGGATGAACGAGGAGCAGATTTCAAAACACATCAAAGAAGAACACGCAAAAAATCCACATGCCGAAATTGTAGAACTCATCGCCACCCTACTTCCACATGCCATAAGTGAAGAGCTATGTCACATCGCAGGAGTAAATCCACATGCCAAAAACAGAGAGATAGAAGGTGCACAAAAAGCCAAACTCATTCAACTCTTAGCTTGGACACCCCTCACAGTTACGGGACATGATGGCTTTAAAATGGCGATGATAACCCGAGGCGGAATTAACCTCAAAGAGATTGAGCCCAAAACTATGCAAAGCAGACTTGTAAAAGGCTTGTATTTTTGTGGAGAGGTTATGAATCTTGATGGTCCATGTGGTGGGTATAACTTGCAGTGGTCCTTTGCGAGTGGTGCTTTAGCAGGAGAGCTAAAGCACTAAGAGGCGTTATTTTGTAGCTTTTTTAACTGCTTTTTTTGCTGCTGTTCTTGCAATTTTTTTAGTTGCAGGTTTTTTTGCTACTACTTTTTTAGTAACTTTTGCTGTGATTTTTTTACCAGCATCTGCTTTTTTTGCAACTTTTGCAACAACTTTTTTTACTGTTTTTTTCTTTAGAACGTTTGCCATTGGTGGCTCCTGAATTTAATTTTTACTACTTTTAGTAATAAATTATAGAGATAGTACACTTTTACTTCTTTATTGTCAAGTATTTTTATATATATTGGTAATATTTTATAGTGATTTAGATAAAATACTTAAAATCAAAGAATTAAGAAGAAACAAAAATGACATTTATAGAGTTTAAAAAATTACTTCTAGATGCAGAGATAAGCTTGCCAAAGTTTAGCAACCTTATAAAAGTAAGTGAAAAAAACATTCAAGCATATAAGAAAAAAGGCGAAGTTCCAAACACTATAGCTGTAATTGCAACCTGTTTTGCATCCATGCAAAAAGCAGATATAGAGTATCGCCCTATAATAGAAGCACTCGATTTGCAAGCTAAAGTGAAAAAAGGTGCTGGGTTTGCGAAAAAAGAGAAAAGTAGTACTAAAGAGAGTGACGTTTCATAGAGTAGATAAAAACTTTTGGCATGTGGAAAATATTCTTTGATTTGCACATGCCAAAAGAGAAGGGAGTGTAATAAATTCTGTGTCAACACCTAATTTCTCTTAAAATTGTATCATAAAAATGCTAGCCAATGGCATTTTACAGACCTAATCCTAAAGCGTCTTTTAATCTCTCCTTGAAAAATATGTTG